>QFCE01002574.1_pt1:192500-258997 | contig 258997 bp, 233 predicted proteins | sample 5346091 | NCBI WGS metagenome assembly QFCE01 (sample SAMN09062252, study PRJNA434731) | Human gut metagenome, whole genome shotgun sequencing project. | isolation source: stool timepoint A chromium assembly | host: Homo sapiens | collected 2015 | reverse complement strand
TCCTAAGCGAGGGGTCGGAGGTTCAAATCCTCTTGGCGACGGGCTTCAAAGCGTTCGAAAATGTTAGCTGGATTAGCTGACAGCGAACGCTTTTGTTAGTTTCTAATCACGTTCGTGACATGAAATTCCATTCAAAATGATCAATTTCCAGCTAACGCAATCCGATTTTTGTTAGCTGACAGCTAATCAAAATCACTGGTTTGCAAACATGAATTAGCTGAAACAGTATTCAATTCTATTAGCTACAGCTAATGGTCAAACAGCAATGTCTGTTTGGAACTTTACTATTTATAAAAGTTCCAGGCAGGCATTTTTTAGTTCCTGAATCCTGGAGGAAAGGAGTCAAGATGACTGAGCCAAACAGACAATCAGAAGACAGCGAAGAAAGAATCATAGAAATTGAGATTGAGCGTCTCCGTCCATTCAAGGAGCATCCGTTTCAGGTGAAAGATCCATAAAGCGACAGAACGAATTATTGAAGAACAGAAAGAACAATCTGAGGATTCATAGAATGCGATTTAAGAGAAAAAAGCCTCATGACCATGAGGAAAAATGAAAGCAAAATACGTTATCTAATAAAGTGTATAGGCTCAAAAGGGAAAGTGCCCTTTTGGGCCTTATTTTTTTGTGCTTTGCTATAAGTAATACCACAATTAAAGGGCAAAAAATAGCGTTTAAGCAGGGTGTAACGAAAGAACTGAAAGCAACGGATATGATGAGATGGATAGGATTGATGAATAACATTCGAGCCTGTGCCGATGAGATTGTATTGAATGATATTGTGTATTCCTAACGGAGCACCAACCGAAGAAGAACTGCTGTCAAACCGATGGCATTTTTTCTTTTTCGGCAAGTATTCAAGAAGTCATTAAGTCGTGAGTATAATCGAAGTGGTAGAAAAGTTATCTCTTATATCGGTTGTAACTTTTTTATGAACTCTATTGACAAGAAAACTTGGTATGTGTATGATTAAAACATGCAAAGAAAACTTGGTATGGAGGTGTTTTTATGAAAAAGGACGAAATCTTAAATGCAAGCAGAAAAGAACATCGCAATAAGGACTTGGCTGAAATGGAAGTGGTATATCAAGCCGGAAGTCACGCAAGCAGAGTTGGTGCTTTAGTGTGTTGTTTGCTTTCGCTGTTATCTTCTGTGCTTGCTCATACTATGATTTACAGTCCGTGGGTTATATACTTCAGCATTATTGCAACACAATGGTTAGTTCGTTTTATCAAAATGAAGCGAAAGAGCGATTTGGTCTTGACTGTTCTGTTTTTTGTGCTTTCCATTTTGGCATTTGTTGGATTTGTTAGCCATCTTTTAGAGGTGAGAATATGAAAGAACAATTACAACTGAAAAATCACTTAAAGGAAGTTCGCACAGAAGCAAATCTTTCTCAAGCTCAGCTTGCAGAAATGGTAGGGGTATCAAGAAATACCATTAGTTCTATTGAAACAGGACAGTTTAATCCAACTGCAAAATTGGCTCTAATTCTTTGTATTGCATTGGACAAAAAATTTGAGGAACTATTCTATTTTTAGGAGGTCATTATGGAAAATATTATAATGTTGATTTTGGGAGTGTTCATATCTGTTGTGGGAATTGTAAATATCAAAGGCAATATCAGCACAATTCACTCTTATAACAGGCGAAAAGTAAAGGAAGAAGATATACCAAAGTATGGAAAAACAGTCGGCACAGGAACGCTGATTATAGGAATATCTCTTGTATTAGGTTTTATTGTTTCGTTTTGGAGTGAAATAATTATAGATTATATCATTCTTCCAGCAGTTATTGTCGGATTAGGCTTTATATTATATGGACAGTTCAAATACAATAAAGGAATTTTTTGAGAATCAGGGAGGTATAAAGATGGAATTGAACACAATATCAGGTCTGGCGATAGCGGGAGTTATCTGCTCCGTTGTCCTCTCGATGGGGGTACCGATTGCTTTGTTCATTGCAGGAAGGGTGAAGCTTAAGGCAAGGATTTCCTCGTTCTTTATCGGAGCAGGAACCTATCTGCTGTTTGCCATGCTGTTGGAGCAGCTGCTGCATGTTCTTGTCATTCAGTTCTGCGGACTGAACGCACAGAGCAGGCCATGGCTTTACTATGTGTACGCGGCTTTGGCTGCAGCGGTTTTTGAAGAGACCGGAAGACTGATTGCCATGAAGTTCTGGATGAAGAAATGGCTGGATTTTCCAAATGCACTGATGTATGGAATCGGGCATGGCGGTGTGGAGGCCATTCTGATCGGAGGACTCTCCGGAATCAGCAATCTTGTGTCCATGCTGATGATCAACAGCGGAGCCATGCAGAATACGCTGGCGGCACTTCCTGCTGAGTCTGCAAACCAGACCGTGTCACAGCTGTCGGCCCTATGGACAACACCGGCACCACTCTTTTTTGTAAGCGGAATCGAAAGAATCAGTGCCATCATTCTGCATATCGGGTTGTCACTGCTGATCTACCGGGCGGTAAAGGCAGGCAAATGCAGGACAGCGGCTTTTACAGCGGTTCTTGCATATGGGATTCATTTTATCGTGGACTTTTTTGCCGTGGCAGGTCCGGCGCTTCTTCCCATCTATGTGATTGAAATTGGTGTCTTTGTGATGGCAGCCGGAACTCTTGTTATGGCGCTGAAGATGGGAAGGATGGAAGAACTGTGAATTCCAGTTTTCTGCTATCATAAAACAGAATATATCTGACAGAACGCACCGTAGAAATACGGTGTTTTTTGTTACCCAATAGGAATACTTTCAGAAAGTGCCAAAGGTTGGAAAAAAGAATTAAATATGATTTCATGGAATGGAGCTGCAGAAAAATATGATATTCGTGACTGGGCACCAGAACATGAAAAAATGGGAAAAGGAATTACTTTATCTCAAGAAGAGGCAGAAGCTCTGTATGAGTTACTGGGTAAAACTCTAAAAAAATAGTTGTAATTAAATAAGCCAAAGACGTTTGATTGGGTGAACAGTTAAATGTCTTTGGCTTTCTTCGTAGAAATATAAATTTAATCCAACTCCGCCCCTAACTCATACCTCCAATATTCTGCCGCTTCATACTCTCTAGGTTCTGAGAGTACTGGTACGGTAAAGAGTTCAACCGGAACACCGAGTGTTGATGCGAAGAGTTTCATAAGATCCTCTTTTGGTGTTCGGACATCGCCTTCATATTGAGCAATCCGGACATCAGCACAGCTGTCGGGAAATCCAACAGCTATGCCAAGTTCTTTCTGGGTGAGATGATTTTTCTGTCTTAAGTGTTTTAATTTTCTTCCAAATGTAATCATAGTATTATTCTCCTGTACTTCCAAAAGCCCCGGTTCCTCGTTCATTACCAAGGTCCAGGACAAAATCTGCGATCACGACCGGTGTAATCACCAGCTGACCGACGCGTGTGTCTTTATGAATGGTCTGAGAAGATGTGCTCACGTTGCTTATAATGGCATGGATTTCACCACGATAACCGGAGTCAATCGGTGGAAGTTCACATACCAGTCCTTTTGCTGCCATGCTGCTTCGTGGAAAGACATATCCGGCAAATCCATCTGGGATGATGAGACCGAATCCAAGCGGAATTCTTGCAACCTCGCCTGGTTTTAATACGCAATCATAAGGCATGAATACATCAGCACCGGCATCATTTTCATGTGGCCGGAAGGGATGATGATCTGCTTTCAGACCAAAGTCAATCAGTTTAATCTTTATGGCTGCTCACCTCCTTCCTGATGAGCAATGGATAATCTGCTTTTAAGATATCTGACGGTATCCAAAATCTTGAAATAGGGGTTTGGCAGGACATCTGTTTTTCCATACAGCTTCCTCTTTGACAGAATGGACCGGTCAGATCCGGTGCAAAAAGGATCGGGCTTAATTTGTACAATCGTTGCCAGATCTGGAGCATTACGATCCTGGTTTCATCCGTATTTCTTCGGCAGGTTCTCTGGCCGATCATATGCTTCCATTGGTAAGGTGTTGCACTGATGATCAGTACGTTTCGAAGGCCCTGAGGTGTAGCATATCCGGCTGAATCATGATCAATGCCTAACCCATCCATGTAAAACTCTTTTCGCAGGATGCTTCGTCCGGATTCATCTACAATCTTTTTCCCGGTTTTTTCATCATGTTCAAACAGAAGGTAATTGATAGCAGCCGAGTAATTAGCATTTCTGCTTTTAATGTGTTTTACGATTGCCATTCATACCACCTGCCAGTTTCAGTACTTCTTTTCTCAATAGGAATAAGTCCGTGATGCACTGATGGATTTCATTTTCTATAGCACGTGACTGACTGCCACCACTGTTAAAATGCTTGGCGATCTGATTGAGGTTCGATCCAATCTTTCCATATTCACTGACCAGTTTCCTGAGATCATTCATGTCTGCAACAACTTCAATTTGGTGATTGATTTGCTTTTCAAGTAGTAGTTTTCTCACATATTCAGAACGAGAAAGTCCTGTAACGTCAGCGGCTTCATTTAATACTGCCAATTCAATATCCGTTAATTTTAATGTGATGATGTTACTCCTCTTGAGATTCTTTTCTTTCTTCTTTGGTGCCATAGTCCTCCTTCTTTTTTGATAAGACATCTTGGATGTGCGATTACACTTTTTAACCGGCTGTCCCTTCCGGTTATATAAAGTGCTGCGACTATCTTTGATAGAGAGCCAACAGATATCTTTGATGTCTGTACGAGGGTATGGGGAATCGGAATCCCCATCAAGAGACTTACCCAGAGGTATGCCGTAGCCATAAAATGGCGATACGGTAATACCTGGGTGGATCTTGCTCTTATTTGTATCCCTCTATATAACGAAACGCTCAGAGGCTGTTTTACAGTGGGGGAAAAGAAAAAATATCAAAAAAATGATGATTAATGGTGAGCTTGTGATAGAATGGAAAAAAGAGAAAAGCATAAAGGATGTAGTTGTGGAGAATATTTGTTATGATTAGAAAGTTGCTGAACGGAGATATCGATAGAGTCGCTGACATATGGTTAAAGACAAATCTGAAAGCACATTATTTTATTTCCAATCAATACTGGAAAAGTAATTATGAATTAGTGAAAGAAATGATGTCACAATACGAAGTTTATGTGTTTGAAGCAGATAAAATGATACAAGGATTTGTAGGACTAAATGATAAATATATAGAAGGTATTTTTGTCTCCGATGAAATGCAGTCATGTGGCATAGGTAAGCTTTTATTAGATTATGTTAAGGATAAAAAAGTTAGCTTACGATTAAATGTATACCAGAAGAATGCCAGAGCAATTTCTTTTTACCAAAGAGAAGGGTTCATTATTCAATGTGAAGGCTTGGATGAAGCTACTGGTGAAAAAGAGTACACTATGCTATGGAAACGAAAATAGAAATCGGAATTTGAGGTGGAAATATTGCATCTAGCAAGGAATACTTAGAGTTTATTTTAGGGCAGCTATCTGAGTTAGAAGAAATTACTTATCGAGCTATGATGGGAGAATTTATTATTTATTATCGTGGCAAGATTGTAGGTGGTATCTATGATGATAGATTACTTGTTAAACCAGTAAAATCAGCAATTAGTTATATGCCGACAGCTCCGTATGAATTACCCTATGAGGGAGCAAAAGAGATGTTGTTGGTAGATGAGGTTGATAATAAGGAATTTTTGACAGGCTTGTTTCATGCAATGTATGATGAATTGCCAGCCCTAAAACCGAAAAAAAAGAAATAAACAATTCCCAGTTTGGAGAATTAAGAAAATCGGCATTTGTGGAGAGATTTCCTGAACTTTCCTTATTTTTCAAGGCTTACAGCCTCTTAGATAGTGAAATGATATGTATTTTCCCTTATTTTTGCCCTTATGCGGAATCCGCAAGGGAAATAAGGGAAATTTTTAGTTAAGCATTGCTCGCTACTTTATCAAGAAGTCTTGCGGAATCCCGTTTTGCTTTTCTTGTTGAGTGAGCGTAAATATTCATTGTGGTACTGACATCAGAGTGTCCTAACAGTTCCTGTACATCTTTCGGTGCAGCTCCATTGGAAAGCAGATTGCTGGTATAAGTGTGACGCAACTGGTGAAAATGGAAATCTTCAAATCCTTCCAGCTTCTTTGCCACTGATCTGCATACAATGCTGAGTGTACTCGGCAGTTCCAAAGAGCCATCTGGTCGCAGGCAGACAAAGGAGATTTCTTTGTAATCTGTCGGGATTTCCTGTGTTCCGTCAAGATGATAGTATTCATAATATACCCTGTTTTTCACATGCACTTCTTTGTAGTAATTGCGGTGATATAATTCGCCATACTGCATCCGGTTTTTGAGCTGTTCTTTTCTGGCAGCTTTCAGTACTTCAGTCAGCGTATCTCCAAAATCAACAATCCTTACTTTTTTCCGTTTCGTTGGTCCGATAATATTTTTGTGTTTCATGCCGTCGTAGCGGATACTGCGTTTTATGGTCAGGCATTGTTCCTCAAGGTTAATGTCCTGCCATGTAAGACCACAGGTTTCCCCGATACGGAGCCCGGCATAATACGCAATTTGAATCGGCAGAATAGCAGGTGGATTTTTCTTTTCCAGATATTGGATAAGCCGTTCATAATCCTCATGTGAAATCGGCTGTGTACCTTCTTCCACTTCATCATCGGAAAAGAGGTCAACTTCCTCTGCCTGCTTTTTCAGCTTAATATACTGCATCGGATTGAAACTGATTAACTGTTTTGGAAATACTGCAAAACGGAATGACTGCTGTAACACTGCGGAAAAAGAATGGATATAATCTTTGCTGTATCCTTTTCTTACTTTCCCGTCTGGAAACTCACCACCGAATGTAAGCAGATCAAGAAATGCCTGTAAATGTTCGGCAGTAACTGTTTTCAGTTTGCGGTCTGCAATCGGGTGTTTTTTGATATAGCGGATTACACCAAGATAATTTTCTACTGTACCGTTGCTGAGTGTCCCAGTTTTTAGTTCTTCTTCTGCCCACATGTCCAGAAGTTCTCCTACGGTAAGATTATCTGCCTTTGCGACAAACTTCTTATTTTCGTAATCTTCCAGTGCCTTGCGGAGAAGCTTTTCCGTCTCACTTTTACTCTCGGTTCCGGCGTATTCTTTCTGAACCATTTTACCGCTTGCATCTTCTACATAGAAGCGATAGTACCATTTTTTTCCTTTTTTTCTAACAGATCCTTTTGCCATAATCGTATGTCTCCTTTCGATATCAGACAATCGGAACTGTTGAAATGCTTCTTGCGTGTAAGTATATCACAACTCCGGTTGTCTTACTATACCGATTCAGAATCCTCATACATAACTTCGGATAAAAGATTGGCAAGCCTTTGTTCTGCTGCTTCCGGTTTCTTTGAATAGAGCCTTATCACATCTGCCATATCGTTAAATGCGTTGACAGTATGCGTGATCTCCCTGAGAAACATAATCTCATTATATTCATCTTTCGATTCAAATCCCATTACTTTGGCAATGTCCGCATCTTTGGTACTGCCTTTGTAATTTTTGCAGGCGAACTGAAACGAATCCAGAAACAATTCATATTGCTTTAACAGTAACAGCAGTAAGTCTTTAGAAAAAGCGTCTTCTGTTTTATTGAGGTCAAGAGGTAACTGTTTGAGAATGTTGCCCATCGCATCACGAATCTGCAATTCTTTCTTATCCGTAATATCAGTTTCATATTCATCGGTTTCCCCTTTGAGCCATTTGATTGATACATGAAGTGCTTCCGAGAGACCTTCCAGTACCATCTTTTTGGTATTGTCAATCGAACCGTTCTCATAACGCAGGATTGTGGAAGCGGTAACTCCCATCTTCTCTGCGACATAAGGCTGTGTCAGATTTAATTCCAGACGGCGCTGTTTTGCCCTGCTGCCGATCAGCTTGCGTAGTTCTTTATCTTTCATGCTGATGTGCCTCCTTTTTCGGTATGTCATTACTATACCACGTAACAGCATATATTGCAATATGCAATTTAAAGAAAAGAAATATAATTTCATAATGCTTGACAACAAGATGCAAACACGCTATACTGACAGCACAAACGAAATTGCATAATGCAATCAATAAGGAGGTGGTCATATGACGCAAAGAAAGATCGCCTTATCTATTGAGGAAGCTGCTGATTATACGGGAATTGGCAGGAACACCCTGCGAAAGTTGGTAGAGTGGAAGAAACTTCCGGTATTGAAGGTTGGGAGAAAAGTCCTGATCAAAACAGATATGCTGGAACTCTTTATGGAAGCCAACGAGGGCAGGGACTTGAGGGATAAGGGAAATGTGAAAGCAGTCACAAGAAACGGTTCAACTTAAAAAAGCGGTTCCCGAAGAAACCGCCAAAGGTTCTATCAGACCGGAGCCATGATATACCTACACGCAAGCAGATTATACCATGTACTTCGTCTGACAGACAACAGGAAACTTATGTTTGGTAGAAAAAAGAAAGGACGATGATATTTATGGCAAGATCAACAAAGAGTTATGAGGAGCGTCTGCTCCAGTTGGAAAAAAGAGAACAGGAAAGCCTTGAAAAAGCGAAACAGTACGCAGCACAGAAACGGGAACTGAAGAAACGTCAGAAAGATGTGGAAACAAAAAAACGAACCCACAGGCTCTGTCAGATTGGCGGTGCGGTGGAATCAGTGATTGGTTCTGCGATTGAGGAAGAAGATATTCCGAAGCTGGTCGGCTTCTTAAAAAGGCAGGAAGCAAATGGGAAATTCTTCTCAAAGGCAATGCAGAAAGAGCCAGTTGCAAATACGGAGGAAGTGTAATGCCGGAGGGAGTGGGTTTTCCATTCCCTTCATTGCTTTTTTATGAAGGGCGCACTTATGGACAACCAGAGGTCGTCCGTATAAGTTTGCCACAGATGGCAACCGGTCTGCGCTTACGCTTGCCGGGCTCGTTCCGTCGGCGGGGCTTTCAGCCAGACCTGCTCATGCCGCAGGAGGCACTCTTATGCAGAGGGCGTTCCGGCAGATACCATTTTCTTTTAGGGAAAAGGTTACCTGCTGGAAATCAAAGCCGGATACGGCAGAAAGGGGGAAACGGAGCATGGCGATTTTTCATTATACAGTAAAGATTGTTGGACGCAGCAAAGGAAAATCCATCATATCGGCGTCTGCTTATCTCAATGGCGATGTGATGAAAAATGAAGAAACAGGCAGGATCAGCTACTACACTTCAAAAAAAGAAGTCGTTTATACCAGCCTGATGATGTGTGAAAATGCACCACAGGAATGGCAGAATGTACCTGCTGAAACTATCAGACGGTTCCAGAAATCAGTCCGATATAAAAGAGCAGATAACAAAGAAGCTGCACTGGAAAAATTCAAACTTACTTTTCAGAAACAGCGTTTGTGGAATGAAGTTTTGAAGATTGAGAAGACCGCGGATGCACAGCTTGGCAGGTCGTTTGAGTTCTCACTACCGAAAGAATGGAACCGAAAGGAACAGATTGAATATACAACGGATTATATTCAGAAAATCTTTGTAGACAAAGGCATGTGTGCAGATTGGAGCATTCACGATAAGGGCGATGGAAACCCACATGTGCATTTACTTGTTACCATGCGTCCATTCAATCCAGACCATTCATGGGGAAACAAAGAAGTCAAAGACTGGGATTTTGTCAGAGATAATGATGGAAATATCGTGGTTGATGAGTCTCACCCGGACTGGTGGCAGGATAAAAAGAACCCTGCCCGTCATGGAATCCGAATCCCGGTATTGGACGAAAACGGTAATCCGAAAATCGGTGCAAGGAATCGTAAACAGTGGAAACGTGTATTAACCGATGCTACCGGATGGAACAATCCCAAAAATTGTGAACTATGGCGGAGCGAATGGGCAAATGTCTGTAATGCACATTTGAAAACGGAAAATCACATTGACCACCGTTCTTATGCAAGGCAGGGAAAATTTGAGATACCAACGATCCATGAGGGTGCGGATGCCAGAAAAATTGATGAGAAATTTCAAAACGGACAGACATCCTCCGCTTCATGGAAAGTGGAGGAAAACCAGATCATAAAAAGACAAAATGCACTGCTGGGTAAAATAAAGATTTCTTTTGGAAAAGTATCTGGTGCATTGACACAATGGAAGGAGCGATTGGATGACATTAGAAGAAAGCCGGGAAGTCATTCCCATGATGGAGACAATGATAAACCAGATCGAGGAACAGCAGAATCTTATGGCAGAGATGATACAGGAATTACAGGAACGGGACAGGCAGCTTCTGTTTTTTCAGGAGCAGAACCAGAGTTTAAAAAACTTAAACAGCGAATTATCCGGGCTGCTGAATCTTTTGCCAGATACAGAAGAACTGCTCTCACAGATCGAGCAACAGAAAACCAGAATCGAACAGTTGGAAACCGAGAATCAGCAATGGCAGGAATTAACGCAGAAGCTGAACAGCGAGAACAGCTTATTGCAGAAACAGAACACCGAATTGCTGACCTTAAACAGCAGATAGAGAAAGTGAGGGAGCTTGATGAACGGATGCAAAGACTTAGAGAACGTCGGGCAGGTGGAAGAACTTTTGCTGATGACAGAACAGATGCAGGACGAACTGGATCAGAAAGACCAGACAATTTTGGAACTGAACAAGCAGCTAAGCGAATCGCTGACCTTGAACGAGAAATTGAACAGCGAAAACAGAGTCGAGAATATCGAAGCATTGCGGACAAGATTAAGGCAAACAGAGGAGCGATTGACCAACAAGACAGACAGAAGGAAAAGAGCCGACGCAGAAGTCGTGGCATGGAAATTTAAGTATGAAAAAGCAGAACAGGAGAAACTTTATGCACAGACACACCAAAAGACGGTAGAGGTAGCTGTTGAGAAAAAAGTGCCTTATGAGAAATGTGAAAAATGTGACCGCACTGCTTACCAGAAAGCAAAAGAAAAATGCGATAACCGCAAAAGTCAGCTGGAAAAGAAATTTAAAAATATGACAACTGGTTATGAAAGTATCCTGTTCCTACTGGCATGGTACAGCATAACAATAACCCTGTTTACGGCTATTCTTTCGCCAGTTTTCCTTAACGACTGTATCACCTTTTTCGGTGTGTTAGGAAAAGGAATGGGAAGCTTGTTTCGGGAGTTTGTCATAGGTGCAGATTCTTTCGGACAGTTAAGCAGCGGAATACCTAACCGTATCCTTTCCGGGCTTATGTACTGGCTGATCGTAGCTATTGTTATGGGAATTTTATTTATAATAACCGGATTACTGATAGTTGGGATTGGCTATCAGGTTGGAAAAATCTACCGGAAATATTGCTGGGATATCCTCAGTATAATAGTGGCGATAACGAGTGCAGCTATTGTAATTTACTTTGGAGAATGGATAAAATCTGTTATTCCTGTAAATCTTATCACGCTGTTGCTACTGGTGCATGTGATTTATATTGGAATTCGATGCTATGTGAAAGACTGGCAGGAAGAACGGGGATATTATTAAGAGTAGGTCGGACAGCTAAATTTTTAAAGCTGTCCGATTTGTGCATAAAAATAAAATTTATTCGTTTGGATATTACTTTATTGGTTTTATTATAATAAAGCCAATTATAATAAGAAATAGTGTTAGTATCCATGAAATAGGAAAAGCATAATACAGAATATTTAACTGGCAATGCTGCCTGAAAATAGTATATATCCAGAGGATACGAAAACAACAGGTTCCTATGATAGTTGCAATAGCCGGGTATAAAGAGTGCCCAGTACCTCTTAATACACCTGTCGGAATCTCATAATAAAATGAACGCAGGCAGCGAAGCAACTGCGTTCATGAGCAAGTAGCGAAAGCGGATTGCGAATGTCCTATTTATATAACGTATACAAATGTAAATGGATATCTGATCCCGAATCTCACCTATAAATCCGGTGAGCAGATGGAGCAACTTGGCAAGTATGGTTTTCTTCGCAGAGATTATCTGAAGAACCATCGAAATTCAACTTATCAGGTGATGCTTCTGCAGGACACCATTGGAGAGCATCTTCTGGAAGTAGACAAGGCAGCCAGAGAACGGGAAGAAGCGATTCTGAAACAGCTAGAGAAAAAAGAGCCTTTGCCGGATAAAGAGAAAGATCAGATTGTCTGGGTATGATCTGGTTACGGACAGTCCGACAAAGAGAATCTATGAAGCAGTGAAGCGTATTCCGAAAGGACATGTGGCAACTTATGGGAAGATCGCAGAGATGGCGGGAGACCACAGAATGGCAAGAGCCGTGGGCAATGCACTGCATAAGAATCCGGATCCGGAACATATTCCGTGCTTCAGAGTGGTCAATGCGAAAGGTGAACTGGCCGGGGCATTTGCGTTTGGTGGAGAGGATGTACAGGCAGAACTTCTTCGAGCGGATGGAGTTGAAGTGATAAATGGAAGGGTAGATTTGGAAAAATATGGAATATGTGTCTGCGGAAATCTGGGAAAAAATTCCGGAAGATATTAAGAAGATGATAAATTTTCAGCGGATCAGCTGTTAACAATGGAATAAAAGCTTGACAAATTTCTAAATTTTTATATAATTATCAAAGGTAATTAACTGTGATAATTACTAGAAGTGCCATGAATGCAAAAGAAAGTATAAGTGGTGATTTTACTGATAATATATAAGGAGGACAGAATATGACAAGTGAAATAATAAAAAGGATGTTCGATGCATGTTATCAGGCAAAGCGGACCCGGGAGATGCTCCCACCGTTGCCCGAAGGTGTTCGTTCATCCTTTATTCAATATCTGGATACGATACAGTCTTTGGAAGGACAGGGCGTACAGGTAAAGGTGTCGGATATCAGTGATGCAATGGAGCTTCCAAGACCGGGAGTTACAAGAACTGTCAAAGAGATGGAAGAAAAAGGATACCTTAAGAAAATGGCTTCTGAAGCAGATGGACGTGTCACATACATAGCTGTTACAAGAAAGGGAACAAATCTTTCGCAGAAATATGACGAACAATATTTTAAAAGTCTGCTCCCTTACATGGAAGAAATCTCGGACGAAGATGCAGAATGTATGATACGGACGATAGAGAAATTTTATCAGATCATGTGCGAAAGGAGAAAACATTACGATGAACGATAAGGCAGATTTTACACAAGGAAGCATACTTAAAAAACTGATTGCATTTATGATACCGGTGCTGGGAGCATTGATCCTGCAGGCGGCATACGGTGCAGTGGATCTTCTGGTAGTTGGAAGATTCGGTTCTACATCCGGGCTTTCAGCGGTTTCTACGGGAAGTCAGGTATTGAATCTTGTAACTTTTGTAGTGACACAGTTTGCAATGGGTATTACGGTACTGATTGCGAGATATCTCGGTGAAAAGAGACCAGAGCAGATTGGATCGGTCATTGGCGGATCAGCAGTTGTATTTACGATGATTGCAGTCGGATTATTTATCGTTATGGTTGGATTTGCACATCCAATCTCAGTCCTGATGCAGGCTCCGAAAGAGGCGGTTGAGCTGACCTCGGTATATGTGCGTATCTGCGGAGGCGGTATTTTCTTTATTGTTGCATACAATCTTTTATCAGCAATTTTCCGTGGACTGGGGGACAGTAAATCACCGTTGCTATTTGTATTTGTTGCATGTATTGTAAATGTGATCGGAGATATAGTACTTGTGGCAGGATTTCATATGGACGCAGCAGGTGCGGCGATTGCAACTGTTGCAGCGCAGGCACTCAGCGTAGTATTTGCTATTGTTATTCTGATCAAAAAGGAACTTCCATTTAAGATTGCCAGAAAAGATTTCGGGTTGAATAGTCAGTGTAAGAAATTCCTAAAGATCGGACTTCCGCTTGCACTGCAGGAGTTCCTGACACAGATGTCCTTCCTGGCACTTTGTGCATTTGTGAACCGGCTTGGCCTGGAAGCTTCTTCGGGTTACGGTGTTGCATGTAAGATTGTCAACTTTGCGATGCTGGTTCCAAGTGCGCTGATGCAGTCGATGGCATCCTTTGTATCTCAGAACATCGGAGCAGGCAAGGCAAAGCGTGCGAAGAAATCCATGTTTACCGGAATCGGTGTTGGCCTGGTTGTGGGATGTATAGTATTTTTATTGGTGATGTTTGGAGGCGATATACTGGCAGGGTTCTTCACAACGGATGTAGCCGTTATCCAGAAAGGGTATGCATATCTGAAAGGATTCGCACTGGAAACAATCGTGACAGCAATTCTGTTCAGTATGGTCGGATATTTCAATGGTAATAACAAGACGGTATGGGTAATGACACAGGGATTAATCCAGACATTGCTGGTACGTCTTCCATTTGCCTATGTGATGAGTATCCAGCCGAATGCAAGCCTGACGAAGATCGGTCTTGCGGCACCAGTATCGACAATGGTGGGAATCGTGCTAAATGTTGGATTTTATATTTATCTTGACCGTGCAGAGAAAAAAAGTAACGCTTTATAAATCATTATATGTTTAAAAAAGGGAGCGGGAGAGACACTGCAGGTAATTGCTTGAGACCAAGGGAATGCTTCTGGATGATGCATACAGCGTATCAGCCGGTTATATAATGTCAGTGACCAGGAAGCAGCAAAGCTGATAGAGGATATAGATAAAAGGCGTATGACAAATTATAACTTTTATACCGGGCAGAAGTGGGGAAAGGCCAGCAATTACACGTTGTGTCTGAACAGTTCACAGCTTGGATATGGCAGATGTGAAGCGGTTATTATGGAGTGCGCGAAATAAAAAATCCGGTTATAGTAAAATCCCATCTTTGGCAGTTGGAAAGAAAAAATGGCTGCATACCAAGCAAAATCAAGGTGTGCAAAAAAAATCTCAAATAATTAGCACTCACCTCTTGATCAAGCAACTTTTTAGGCAATAGACTTTACTCTTTGGCTTGCAGAAGAGGACAATCTTGCGTTGCTGGCGGATGCCGTTGGCTTGGAGATAACCTTTGATGAAACTGAGTCCAGCGTTGGAGATTTTAATGTAGACATTTATGCAACTGAAACAGGAACGGACAGAAAAACCATTATTGAAAATCAGCTTGAAGATACAGACCATGATTACCTTGGTAAATTGATTACATATGCCTCCGGCAAATCTGCCGATATTGTAATTTGGGTTGTCAAGAGAGCCAGAGAAGAACATCGCTCTGCAATTGAGTGGCTGAATAATCACACCGATGAGAATATTGCGCTCTTCTTGGTAGAAATCAAACTATACCAAATAGGCAGTTCGGATATCGCCGTTAAATTTGAAGTGGTAGAAAAGCCTAATGACTGGACAAGAAAGCCAACAGAATCCTTATATCTTATTCGGCAAATTTTTAAAATAAGGATAAGTGGTCTGAACAGTTCGATTGGGCGATGGACGTTGCCCTGAAGATGAAAAATACCTTCAAGAAATACTTATAAATAATAATCGCATTTGGTATACTTCCTGAAATGATTTTGAGACGTATACCATATCAGATTGCAATCCGACCATTTCAAACACCATATTTCAGAGAAATTGCATTGGCGATGAAAGATCGGACCAAAATTACTCCAGCAGTTAAAAAGTTCACAGAATATTTAAAATATAGGAACATTGATTAAATACTGAATCAAAACTAAAAAGTTTTCATTTGAAATTAATATGCAAATGGCTCAGTATTATTCAAACAAGGTATATTAAGAAACTTGCTTACCATCAATTATAGTAATTTTGATTAAGTAGCCTGTATGTGAAATAAAGAATACAGGCTACTTGTATTTTATAATTCTAATGAATCTTCCGCATCTACCCACATCTGCAAATTTCCATCAAGATATAATCTTGCATATTCAAGAGGTTCATCAATGGCGAGTGCGTTTAATGCACAGTCTGATCCTGGTGTGGTTTTTAAGTCCTTTTCTGCTTCCCAACAGTCAATGCGAAGCATATAGCCTGCACTGGTATAAACATCAATGCTGTTTCGTCCGGGATTATATTCTGCAAATATTGTTCTCATCGTATCTTATCTCCTTATCGATCAATAAATCATCTGTTACAAAAATCAGAAGCATTTCAATCAGTTCACCATGTCACTTTTATTTTGTGTTATACTGTTTTATATAATTTTTTTGCCCTTGTATTTTCCCTTATCAGTGTTCGTAAACACTGGTAGGACGATATAACACAAGGGAAACAATAAGGGAAAGCTCACCTGCGACAAATCCAGTGTTTTCAAGGAATTGCGGAGAATTTAATAACAAAATATAACAGTTATTAAATCTCTTAAAACAGGTGAAATCTCAATCGGAATTTTGGAGGTTATTATGGCTTTTGATTTTAAAAAAGAGTATAAAGAATTCTATATGCCGAAGAACAAACCAGAGATTGTAAATGTACCTAAGGCAAATTATATTGCAGTTAGAGGAAAAGGCAATCCAAATGAAGAAGGCGGAGCATATCAACAAGCAATCAGTGTTCTATATGCTGTTGCATACACATTAAAAATGAGTTACAAGACTGATTATAAAATTGAAGGATTTTTTGAATATGTTGTTCCGCCATTGGAAGGTTTTTGGTGGCAGGATGATGTCGAGAGTGTAGATTATACAAATAAGTCTGCTTTCAGCTGGATTTCTGTTATCCGTTTGCCTGATTTCATTTCTAAAGCTGATTTTGACTGGGCGGTAGAAACAGCAACGAAAAAGAAGAAACTTGATTGTTCGTCAGCAGAGTATCTTACGATTGATGAGGGATTATGCGTTCAAATTATGCATATAGGTTCTTTTGATAATGAGCCAGCAACTGTTGCGCTTATGGATACTTATTTAGAACAAAATGGATATGTTAATGATATTAACAAAGATAGGTTGCACCACGAGATTTATATGTCTGATGCAAGAAAGGTTGCCCCAGAAAAATGGAAAACTGTAATTAGACATCCAATTAAGAAAGCGTAAAATTCCCGTTTATTTGGAAGTCGCAGAGAACGAAAAATCGGAAGTTGTAGTAAAGGAGGTTTACAATGGGGTTTTGGATTTTTATGTTGATTATGGATTTGCTTCTTCCATTTACGATGATTGGTTTTGGAAGATATTTTATGAAAAAGGCTCCAAAGGAAATAAATTCAGTATTTGGATATCGGACTTCGATGTCTATGAAGAACAAAGACACATGGGAATTTGCTCATAAATATTGTGGTAAAGTTTGGTATGTCTGTGGAATGGTTATGTTGCCGATAACAGTAATATTCATGCTTTTAGTAATTGGGAAAAATGAAGATTGTGTTGGGAGTATAGGAGGAATTATCTGTGGTGTTCAACTTATTCCTTTAATTGGATCTATTCTCCCAACAGAAATAGCATTAAAAAAGAATTTTGATAAGAATGGAACAAGACGATAAATTCAAGCTTGTCGAGCTGGAAAATTTGAATTCGTAGGAGGTATCGAAAAATGAATAGGAAAACTATATTCTGTTTTCTGACAGCTTTGATAATGATTTTTGTTCTTGCCGGCTGTGGTGGAAAGAATAGTGGTGGGAATATTGACAATGTTCAAATTCCTGATTGGAAACCATCGGAAATATATTCAGACAGTGATATTGAGGCGGCTTTCCAAACAGTAAAAGACTATTTCGGCAACGAATTTGACGGCTGCACACTGACAAAACTGACCTATCCCGGAGATACATACGCCGATGAATTTTATGAATGGGCTGAACAATATGACGCGGATGAAGCAATCGTAATATTATCATCTTTCGATGTAGACTCATCAGGCGGGGATGGTTCGCTTAATCCGGATTCAACATATGATGATTGGAAATGGATTCTAATTAGGAATGACAGTGGAAATTGGGAACATGTTGACCACGGGTATTAAAGCGACAGATTCAAGTTTGTTGAATTAAAAATGAAATAAAGTTCCAGTAATCATAGAGTGTATGGATTCAATTCCATATGCTCTTTTTCTTTACTGAAAAATCTAATGTTACGAGTTTCTTACGAGTGGTATTAAAAAACTCGCAAGAAGACTCGTAAAAGATATTTCGCCCTGCTTATTCTTGTAGTAACCAATCAGCTATATCGTGAATTTCGATTCCTTCATAACTATATTGGGGATGTTTGGTTCTGGCAATAATCATTTTCGGATAAGCATCTCGAATCTGAAGCAGAGGAGAGTATTCTCTCTCAAATGTTTCCTGCCCGGAAATGTTGTCGCTGACCTGAATATAAATCTTCTCGCCGCCTCTCTGAGCAACAAAGTCGATTTCCTTTTGATAGAGCTTGCCGACATAAACATCATATCCACGGCGAAGAAGCTCGATGCAAACGATGTTTTCATATACTCTGCCATAATCCATATTTCTGCTTCCCAGTATTGCATATCGAATACCGCTGTCACACAAATAGAACTTTTCAGAGCTTTCAAGGTATTTCTTACCTCGGATGTCGTATCTCTTAATATCATAAAATACAAAAGCATTGCACAAATACTTAATGTACTTGCCGACGGTTACATGATTGGTTGGAGTCTCATTTGCTGTCAGCAGCTGACTGACCTTGTTAGGAGAAGTCAGATTGCTGATATTGTCCATCAAGAACTCGCTCAGACGCTGCAAAACCAAAGTGTCCGGCAGAGCATATTTCTGTACTAAGTCCCGTGTAACAATGGTTTCGTAGACTTCTTTTATATAGTTTGTTCTGTCTTTTTCAGTTTTATAAGCATAGGAACCGGCTAAACCGCCCTTGATAGCGTACTCATCAAAGAGCTTATCTTTGTCACTAATATCATCATAAAATTGGCAATATTCCTGGAAGCTGAAAGGAAACACATGAATTTCAATATAGCGTCCGGTAAACAGAGTTGCCAGATCCGCACTCAACAGGAAAGCATTAGAGCCTGTTACATAGATGTCGTATTTTCCCTTAGAGTACAGGCTGTTGATTGCCAGCTCAAACTTGGGACACATCTGAACCTCGTCCACAAACAGGTAGTTCGTTTTGCCTTCCTGATAATGTTCTTCCACATAGGCGTGTAAGGCATGGTATTCCTTGATTTCTTCATACATTAAATCCATGAAGTCAATGAAGATAATATTGATGTTTTCAAAGTTACTTTTCAGATACGCAATATACGCCTGCATCAATTTGGACTTACCAGATCGACGAATACCCGTGATAATCTTGATGTCAGGAGTGCCATTCAGTTCAATGATTCTATCGAGATATTTTGCTCTTGTGATTGTTTTCATTTAGTCACCCACTTTCAAAAATTGAAGTTTTTTTTATTTTTCGAAACCGCTTCGTTGTACTTAGTATACTGTCTGCTAATAGTATATGCAAGATGTCGCTTTCAAAAGCACAAAATTTTTTATTTTTTGAAAGTGGAAACTATGGATTCAAAATTCCATAAAAAAAAGCAATTTCCAGCTAACATTTGGCTTAAAAAACATATTCTACCTTCGAGGGGTATGTTTTTCCTCTAAAATAGAGTACGATTAATATAAAAAAGGGGGTAACTGGATGGATCTTATTAAAATTGGAAAATATATTGCAAGTAAGCGAAAGTCATTGGGGATGACCCAAAAGCAACTGGCAGAAAAATTAGGTATGAGTGATAAGTCTGTTTCTAAATGGGAGCGAGGAGTTTGCCTTCCGGATGTATCTGTTTATAAAGAACTTTGTTCAATTCTTGGTATTAGCCTCAATGAGTTTCTGGCGGGAGAAGATATAGCCCAAGAGAATTTGATTCAGAAGTCAGAAACAAATATTATTGAAGTAATCAAAGACAATATAAATAAAGAGAAATGTCTAAAGGTTATGAAATATATATTATTAGTTATATCTATTTTTGCGTTATCAGTACTTGGATTTGCCATATACCGTTTGAAAAAACCACAGAATTATATTTCTCCTGTTGCAAAGGATAGCATAGAAATTCAGACCGCAGAACTGCTTGCCGGACCGGATGGAGCATTTGTCTACAAGTTTATCACAACGGATGAATATAAAAAACTTAGATTACATATTTATCGATACGAATCAGGAAAATTGATTGATCAGGACAAAGTTGAAATGGGATTTGAAGATATTAGTTCGCCCCAAAGTGGTGAAATTGTAATGGTACCTGATTTCAATAATTATATAATTAAGTTAATTATTTCTGGAGATGGTAATAAGTTGTCAACTGAATTTCCTGTTTTAGAAAATGTAGAAGATAAAGAATACTATGGCAGAGCAGCAACTGAAATAAAAAATGTCGTAGACATTAAATATAATAAGCAGCAACCACTCATTGCTTTTGTTTATGATAATGACGAAATGAATGTTCCAACTTTAGACAATTTTATAAATAGCCAAACAGATTTTCTTTCAAAAAATGATTATGTGTACTATGTAGCATTTGAGTTTTGTAAGTAATAGATATATACGGAGAAGCATCGGCGAACAAATTTCACTTCACAACGAACACCCTGCTGTTCGGCTATACACTTCCCACTATCCGTGATCAAGGAATGTTTCTTCTATTGTTGAAACCGTTTTATCTCTTACCTTTTCTGATAAAATAATAAGGCTGAACTGTTACCAATCAACAGAGGAAAATACGAAAAAGCTTGCAAATCCACCTTCTTTCCTTTAATATATTGACAAAAATATAGAAAGGGAAGAAGGTATGTTTCAAACGATTATTAGTACAATCAGTTCTTTTATGTACAGCAAGCTGCTGGTCATTATACTGATTGGTGCGGGAGTGTATTTTACAGTCCGCACAAGATTTCCGCAGGTAAGATTATTTAAGAGAGCTTGTGGATCCGTAATGGAAAAGCCGGAGGATAAAAAGGCAATTTCCTCTTTTCAGGCACTTATGGTTTCAACAGCATCCCGTGTGGGAACGGGAAATATTGTCGGAGTTTCATCGGCGATTTGTATAGGAGGATTTGGTTCTGTATTCTGGATGTGGGTGATTGCGATCATCGGAAGTGCATCTGCTCTGATTGAGAGTACATTGGCACAGATTTATAAGAAAAAAGGAGAAGACGGAAGCTGTTATGGAGGACCGGCTTACTATATTGAAGCGGCACTTCATTGTCGCCCACTGGCAATTGTTTTCTGCGTTGCAATGATTTTAACCTACGCATTTGGATTTAATATGCTGGCATCTTATAATCTGCAGTCTACATTTTCAGTATTTTCCTTTTATGAAGCAAAGATAAGTCCCTGGATCATCGGTGGAATTTTGGCAGTGCTGACAGGCTGGTGTCTGCTTGGCGGCGGATCACGTATCGTAAAAGTAACATCAATGGTTGTACCGGTAATGGGGATTGCGTATATTGGGATTTCACTTTTGGTAGTAATTATCAATATTCAGAATGTGCCTGCAATGTTTGTGCGCATTTTTGAAGAAGCATTTGATTTTAAAGCAATTTTCGGAGCATTTTCCGGTTCGGCCATGATGCAGGGAATCCGCCGGGGTCTCTATTCCAATGAGGCAGGTATCGGTTCGGCTCCGAATGCATCAGCTGCGGCAAATGTCAGCCATCCGGTAAAACAGGGGCTGGTACAGATGTTATCCGTATTTATTGATACCTTGCTGCTTTGTACAGCAACAGCTATGATGTGTATGTCATCTGGAATCGATCCGGCAAAAGAATTGCAGGGAGCACCATGGGTGCAGGCATCACTTCAGGAATCACTTGGTTCTTTCGGGCCGGTCTTTATTACAGTTGCAATGGTATTTTTTGCATTTACAACTCTGCTTGGGAACTGTTTCTATTGTGACAATCTTTTAATCTACATTCACAAAAAACAGCCGGGAAAAGCTTTTATGAAAGGCTTCAGACTGGTATCGGCACTTGCAATCTTTCTGGGAGCAGGAATGGAGATGTCTCTTTTGTGGGATCTTTCCGATGTACTGATGGGTGTTATGGCGCTCATTAACATTCCGGTTATTCTGATTTTATCAGGAATTGCAGTTAAAGCGATCCAAGATTATGAAGTACAGTTAAAACAAGAAATCAACCCGGTTTTTAAAAGCGCAGACATCGGTCTTAGTCAAAAAACAGATTTCTGGAGCTAAATTTAACAAAAGCTAAAAGATATTATGAAAAATCTATGATTATATCCATTATCCGGTATGGCTGGCAAAACATGGACTTGTCAGAATTAACAGAACATACCTTGGCAAATGAAATAGAAGCTCCACATGAGATTTTAAGAAAATAGGCAAGTCAACTTCCAGTAAAACGGAATATTTAACAGCGTAATAGAAAAATCCTGTTCAATATATGAATATGAGCAGGATTTTTCTATTTACAACAATATTTTTTACAATATTTCCTTTGATTATCTGGAAAATTTTTCACTGTAATGACTATTCATATCCTCCCAGTCCATGAACAATACATAAAATACTTTGCCATATTGCTGGCTCTCAACAATTCTCCCATGGTCAAGCACAGGCAGATACGATTCATCCGCTCTTCGTAAATGAAAGTGGATATAATCATTTTCATTGCCATTATCAATCTGTTTCCAAATGCTTGCTTCTATCTTCTTCTGCTCATCTTCGCGTATCAGGTTGCGGAAACTTTTCTTTGTAAGTCTGAATAGTTCATCCATATCTTTATACCCGGCCATATGAAGAAACTCCTGATTTGCATAAAAGAGTTCGTCATCTTCTTTGTCTGCTCTGTATATGATAAATGCTCCTGGAAGGTTCTCGGAGATATCCTTGAATGCAAATCCAAGTTGTTTACGAGCCCTTAATTCAATCCCTTCCTTATAAGCCATACAGCCATTTTTCCCATGAAGTTTTATTTCGTAAAGGGCTGCATCTGCACAGCGCATAAGCTGTGAACGATTAGACGCAAATGTCGGATATTCCGCATATCCAAGAGAAATAGAAAATTGATGTTCTTTTCCCTTGTATGAAAATGTCTTTGGAGCCATAGTGAATTGCTGTAACTTCTCTTTTACATCATCGTAGGAATAATCTTTTAAAAGAATAACGAACTCATCGCCGCCGTTTCTTCCTAATAACGCACCAGACGGGAAAAAAGCTTTCATACTGTCTGCCAGACTCTTTAATGCATTGTCTCCATAGACATGCCCATAGATATCATTAACAAACTTAAAATCATCAATATCAAGGAGTACAGCTACAAATTTTGCTTCCGGATTTTTAGTAATCATCTGTTCTGCCAGTTCATCGAATCCATAGCGGTTGTAAATACCTGTAAGAGAATCTGTGTGCGCCAGTATTTGAAATTTGTTTTTATTTTCTTTTGATACCAGCCATACCCGGGTAAGAACTGCCAAAAGCAAGGTAATCGCAATAAAGAAAACACTGATTACTGCTATTAATGTATTGTTTTCCCAGCCATTTTCAGGCGTTACTTCAAACTTCCAGTTCTCCTCTCCTATCATAAAGTCATAAGAAACCGGATTCGTTAATTGACGATCTGACTGATAAACAACTTTATAATGATCACTCCATGGATTATCCGTTTTTGAAAGACTATATTCATATCCAAACTTCGAAAGTGCACTTGTTGCATCTGAAAAAATATCCGGAACACGAAGGATAACAATGGTAAATCCCCAAAAATATTCCTGTCCGTTTTCATCTTTCAGATAAATAGGATTGCGGACAGCAATTCCATATCCCCCTTGTTTCAATTCAAAAGGCCCCTGTGTAACGATTGTATGATGATCTCTTGCATATATGGAAATTTCACCACGGTCTTTATCATGAATCAGATCAATCTTACCTGTCTCATTTCCCTCGGCCGGATAAATATCCGTTACAATGCCAGCCGGAGCAAGCTGTACGCTTTCAACAGAATCCGACATAATATTTTCTGCAATTGTGTCAAATTGATTGATTTCTCCATTTTCACTGATCAAAAGCTGTTTCAGAACATCTGTAATCTCTATTCCATTTGTAATCTCATTCTTTATACGTTCCCCATAGGTTGTTACATTTAATTGTGCTGTTGTGCGGCTCTGCTCTTTTTCATGGGTATCTGTTTTGTATACAACTAAACTTGCAAGGCATATGCCCAGTAAAAAAACGATAAGAGGCACAAGCGTTTTTTTCTTCACCTGATTTACCTCGTTTTATCTATCTGATGTTTTTATAATAAAGCATTATATCACAGAAGTAAAAAATTTGAATAGATTTTGCCCAAAAAGTTATAGGACGTTTTTCCATTGTACTAATAACGTTTTCCTTGCGTACAATGGAAATATTGGTGTAAAATGCAATTAGTTCTTAACGTAATTTTAAATGATTGAAGATGACGAGGCAACCGCGAATGAAAAAAAGAAGTAGCGCTTCTAAACAAATAAAAAAATACAGTTTGATTGTTGGATTACTTGTTTTTATTGCATCCTTTCTTTTTGGATATATTAATTTAAAGAACATAGAAAAAGGAAAAAAAACAGCCGCCACTTATACTGCCCAAAGTACAGTAAGACGAATCAATGCACAATTGAATCAGTATGTTGAACTTTCAGAGTTTCTTGGAAATGTAGTTCTCGCAGGATATAACCTGGATCAGACTTCATTTTCGGAATTAGCGAAAATGCTTCCAAACGAGGATGGTATTGTGAAAGCTTTTGAACTTGCGCCGGATGGAGTTGTTACTGATGTATTTCCACAGCAGGGAAATGAGAACGCATTTGGAATAAATATGCTGACAGATCATGAGCGTAAGGATGATGCAAACCGTGCGAAAGAAACCGGAAACTATACACTTGGTGGACCATATAAATTAAAACAGGGAGGAACAGGCGCTTTGCTGTTCCATCCGGTTTATAAAGAAGATTCTATAGACAATGACTCTTTTTGGGGATTTGTAATCATGGTCATTGACTGGGATAAATTTATAGATGAAATAGGTTTGGAGCGATTAAATGAAGCTTCCTATTGCTATGAGATATGGACAACCGATGATACTACAGGCAGCCGAGTTGTTCTGACTCAAAGTCAGGAACACATACCTAAGAACAGTCTTACAGTAGAATGCGAGATTCCTAATGATACATGGTATGTAGATATTGTACCAGACGAAGGCTGGATTTCCATTTATCAATGGATTGCTGTTATTGCCGTTTCCTGTATAACGTCCTTAATGGGCGCCACTATTTTTAATCAGGTGCACAGTAAAAAATATCGTGAAAACCAGTATGCAGTGGAACTGAAAAAGTCCGCTGAACAAGCAAGAGAAGCAAGTGAGGCAAAAACTCGATTTCTGTTTAATATGAGCCATGACATCCGAACCCCGATGAATGCGATCATTGGGTTTTCAGATCTTCTCGAAAAGAATCTTGACAACGAAGAAAAGGTACGAGAATATTTGGAAAAAATTAAGTCTTCCGGCAACATTCTGATGTCAATCATCGATCAGGTTCTGGAAGTGGCGCGTATTGAAAGCGGAACTGCTATATTAAAAACAGAAGCAGCAAATTTGAGCGAATTATTTTATTCGGTAAATACAGTATTAGAATCTGATATCCAAATGAAAGGAATCCACTGTTCTATCGATACAAATGTTCAACATAAATATGCATTTTGTGATAAGACAAAGCTCCAGGAAATATATTTGAATATCATGAGCAATGCCATCAAGTATACTCCTGACGGTCATTCAATTCATGTAACTATTAATGAGATGGAATTCGATGATAAAAAAGCACGGTATGTATTTGTCTGTGAAGATACTGGAATGGGAATGGCCCCGGAATATCTTCCACATATCTTCGATGAATTTTCCAGAGAACATACAGCTACGGAGAATAAAGTCAGCGGTACAGGTCTTGGTCTTTCTATCGTGAAATCCTTTGTGGAACTGATGAATGGTAGGATTCATGTGGAAAGTGAACCGGGGAAAGGAACAAAATTTACAGTAGAAATCCCGCTGGAACTTGCTTCTGAAGAGGATATATGCAAAAAAGAACTGCCAGAGCAAACATTTATGACCGATAAGAATATTAGAAAGCGTATTCTTCTTGCAGAAGATAATGAATTAAATGCTGAAATTGCGATGGAGCTATTAAAAGAAGAGGGCTTTCTGATCGACTGGGTCAAAGACGGTCAGGAATGTTTTGATAAACTGGAAGAAGCGGATGAAGGATACTATGATCTGATTCTTATGGACATTCAGATGCCAATCTTGAATGGCTATGATACAACCGCAAAGATAAGGCAGATGGAAAATTCGAAAAAAGCAACCACACCGATCGTTGCCATGACCGCAAATTCCTTTGACGAAGATATTGAGATGACTAAAAAAGCAGGAATGAATGGATTCATTGCAAAACCATTAGATGCGGAAAAAATGTTCATTATATTAAAACAGAGTATTGTAGAGAATTAGTTATAGAATTAAGAATGCCTTAGAAGTATGTCATGCAAAAAATATCATTCATCGTGATATCAAGCCGGCAAATATTATGGTCTCCCCAAAAGGTTACTTTAAACTGGGAGATTTTGGTGTTGCCAGACAGCAGATTTCAGGAACTATGACCGTGATTGGCTCTTATGATTTTATGGCACCGGAAGTTTACAAAGGAATGCCTTATGACCAGACCGCAGACATTTATTCCCTTGGTATGGTTTTATATTACCTGGCAAATGATTTCAAACTGCCTTTTTCTGAAATTCAAAGTTCCATAGACCGGATAAACCGGCGTATGAACGGAGATACCGAATGGGACTGGAAGCAAAAGCTGTCAAGCTGAGGAATTGCAACAAATATCAAGCAAAAAATGTCTGAAGAAATCCTCTATGATACTGTAATGACCGCCTGTGCTAATGACCCGAAAGCTCGATATCAGTCAGCGACGGCAATGAAACGGGATTTAATGATATGCATGGATAAAATCTGTACATTAGAAAAAAGGAAGGATAACTGGGAAGCTGCGAAGAAGAAATAAAAAGAAGAACCTTGGACTTTGATTGCCTTGGTTCTTCCTTTTCTTCTCTCCCGTTAGTTTTCCACGTTATAGTCTCTGATTCATGTATTTTTCCACATTATCATCAAGAGTTATCCCACTCAATTAATTTCATAATTTTTTTCACAGCATTTACCACTTTTGATGACAAATACATTTTCTGCCCTTTTTCCACATTAAAGTAGCCATTATAATTATCCTTAATTATAATGGCTACTTTATATTAAATTTCATTATATTCATATTTTTTATTATCGGAGGTTTCTGTTGATCTTGTTCCCTGCCTGTTTTCCTTTCTTTTAGAACTATAACATGTAATTCAAAGTCGCCGATTTACGCTTCATTGATTTGATTTATATAACCCTCATCTTCTATATTGAAGTTCCTTACTATTCCCTATCTATAACTTTCTCATAGTAGTTATCGCTATCATTCTCTTCCATGAGATTCTTCAATATACTCTACGACCATCCAGCTATTCCGTCTATAGCATCTCTTCTTTATAGAACTCATTTTTTATATAAATCTCGATTAGTTCGATGTTTCTTTACACATCTTCTAATTCCTTGAATTACTGCGGTATCTTTATCCTCAATATGTTCTGCAAATGTTTTCTCTTTTATACCGGTTATCTTTTCTTCTCCGATTTATCTTTTTTATTCAATCTTCTTACCGGATTTTTATGATCTATGGTTAAGGCTTATTCTGTGGGAACTTCCATTTGCCATACCACCAACATATTGACTATTTATAGATTCTGAATTGTCCAACGGTTTAAGCCTCCTCCCTTTCTATTTCGTTCGTCCCTTTCTCGTCAGGACTTCTATCGATGATTCCTAAGGAATTATTCTATCAAATCTTCTTATACGAATTTCGATTTAACCTTTTGGGTTATTTTAGGTTATTCTATCTTAATCTAAAATTTGTTGATTTAATTTTCGATTTAATCTTTTCATTAAATTTTTTTACTGAACTTTTTTGGTTCTTCTTTATCATTTAATTTTTTTGATCATATCTTATATTAAATCTTTTTTGATTTGATATTTTGTTTTCCTTTGGATTGACTATATAATACCATCTAGGTTTTGTTTTGTCAATACTATTTATGATATTTATTTTAATTAATTTATAATTGTACTGTCTCAATAGAATATTCTGTATATTTATATTTTATCAAGTTGTTTTCTGATGATGTTTCATGATTTTAGTGTGTAATACATAACCGTCTAATACACAAGAGAGCAGGTAATCCCCTGCTCTCTTGTTATCTTACATTTTCAGTCTTATAATCATCTTATAGTCAGATACTAATAATTAATATAGCCCTGAAGCCACATATTCGCCTTAAATCTGCGTCCTACTGCCGGTTCCCCAAGAAGTCCCTGTCTCGGCACGCAAACGTCAAATACGAGGCCATTTACGTCTAATTTCATCACGTAAACATTTTCCCCTGTATACTCATTCACGATTTCATGGAGTTCCTGGATCTCACCTAATATGGAATATCGGTCACACTCCACACTATACGGCATGATGTATGTATCCACAATGCTGAATACGTCTTCCGTCACCAGTCGCCTTGACACCTTTGAGTAAGTATCAATGTCTTCCAGTGTGAGCGTCTCGATTGCATTGGGATCTCCGGATTTTGCAGCAGAGAGAAGCTGCATGCGGTTATACACCTCTTCTCTCTGTCGTTCTTTTTGTGAATGATCTTTCTTTACCGGCAGCAATATAGTCCCTGACTCGCATAATCCTGCAAGTGTTACAGATGTATAGTTCATCTTGTTACCACTCAATTGCTTTTCCTTCAAATACTGTGGCACATTTTGCAGATAAAATATAATCGTAATTCCGATTTTTGCATCTTCACAGATTCCTACATAGGCCTCTCTGTCCATTCTGCGCTCAATCGTGATATCTGCATAGGACGTGATTCCTGTTCCAAGAAAATATGGATAATAATATCTTTTCGTAAAGTTATCCACAGAATCCATGTCTCCGCACAGACATATCCCCATTCCAGGTCCGAATTCCTTCTGATATTCACAAAAATCTAATTCTTCGTCCTGATATACAAGCTCATGACACGTATATTGCTGTTCTACTTTATCCAGTATCTCATATAATTCTTTTTTTGACTTCATGCTGCCAAATCCTATGGCATTCAGATATTGATGCATTTTTATTTCCTTTTGATTTCAGTCATACCACCCATATATGGACGAAGTACCTCTGGGATTCTTACAGAACCATCTGCCTGAAGATTGTTCTCCAGAAATGCAATCAGCATTCTTGGTGGTGCTACTACAGTATTATTCAGTGTGTTTGCAAAATATTTGTTTCCATCAGCGTCTTTTACACGGATTCCAAGTCTTCTTGCCTGAGCATCTCCAAGGTTAGAACAGCTTCCTACCTCAAAATACTTTCTTCTGTCTCGGAGACCATGCCTCAACGTCACAGGATTTTCACTTTCAAATCTGCCAAGATCGCCAGAGCAGCATTCCAGTGTACGAACCGGAATATCCATAGAACGGAATAAATCAACCGTGTTCTGCCACAGCACATCATACCATTTCTTGCTCTCTTCCGGCTTACATACTACGATCATTTCCTGCTTTCTCAAACTGATGGATACTGTAAACTCCACGCTCCTCAATTCCATGTGCTCCCTTTTTCCTTTACGGAAACATGGAGAATAACTGGTCAGTGTCTGTGGAAGCTGATCTCTCTGTCAGCATTGTATCGATGAATTTACCAATCATAGAATGCTCACTTGTACCGATCAGATACAGATCCTCTCCTCGATCTTTGTACATCATGGCATCCATCTCTGCAAAGCTCATAACTCCCGTTACCACATTGCTTCTGATCATAAATGGAGGAATACAATAAGTAAATCCTCTGTCCAATCATGAGTCTCTTGCATAAGAAAGAACTGCAGAATGAAGTCTTGCGATATCTCCCATCAGATAATAAAATCCATTTCCCGCAACTTTTCCGGCACTTTCCAGATCAATACCGTTAAAGCTTTCCATAATATCTGTGTGATATGGAATCTCATAATCAGGAACTACCGGTTCTCCGACTTTTCTCAATTTCCACATTTTCGCTGTCGTCTTTTCCAATCGGTACAGCAGGATCAATAATATTTGGAATATCATCATAATCTGTTTTGATCTTTGCTTCTACTTCTTTTCTCTTCTGCAGATAACTCTCCACACGATCCGCATTTTCAGCTACTTTTTTCTTCAGCTCTTCTGCATCTTCTTTCTCTTCCCTGTGCCATACAAGCGCCGATTTCTTTGGAAATTTTATTTCTGTCAGCTCGAAGTGCTTCTACTTCCTGCTTGATCTCACGGTTTTTCTGATCCAATTCTAGAACCTCATCTACCAATGGAAGCTTTTCATCCTGGAATTTTTTCTTGATGTTTTCCTTTACAACCTCTGGATTCATTCTCACAAATTTCATGTCTAACATAACTATATCCTCCTCATCTTGTCTAAATCATTCTTTTCTTACTATTTTTTTATTTTTTCTTTTTTAATTCTTTTCCTTAGACTTCTTCTTTTCTTTTACGTCTGTCTCATACGGATCAGAAAAAATTGCCTTATCCAGTGCTTCAATTTCTTCCTCTGACAATTCTACATAACTTTCACCGTTCACAATTTCTTTTGCATACGTGTAACAACCTTCCCGGCTATGCATTGCATTTAAAATCCATCCGCTGTTCTTACCATTTAACATTGCCAACACGAAACTAAGCTTTCCGCCCATTTCATTAAACGCATCATATTTGACAATCCCTATCTTCTGATAATCACTTTCCATCCGCTTATTAATTTCTTTAATATCCATGCGGTTTTGCTTTGTGATTTTCAGAATTGCTTCCGCTTCCGCAAATTTATCTACCAGACTCTCTTCCAAAGTCTTCCCATCTTTTCCCTTCATAAACGTTGCATAACTGCTCTTTAACCGATTATACTTCATCGTTACATTTACATACAACACAAAAAGTACAATAATTAAAATCAGCAAAAACAGGAATATAAATGCAGGATCAATTCCCTAATGCTTTCAATATTTTACTTTCCATAAATCTTTATTCTTCCCTTCTTAAGCTCATCAGAAGTTCGAACACTCGTTCTAACTCTTCATCTGAATAATATTCGATCTCTATTTTTCCTTTTCCCTTCCCTTTAGAAGCGATATGAACCTTTGTCCCTATAACTTCTTTCATTTTTTCCTCTAAACTGGTATAAATAAATTGATTTTCTTCTGTTTTCTTCTCTTTTTGCTTCTTTGGATTTTTAATTTCTTTGATCATTCGTTCAATATCTCGAACACTCAATTTTTCATCAAAAATCAGATTTGCCAATGCATACTGCTGCTCTTTATCATCAATTGCCAAAAGAGCTCTCGCATGTCCTGTTGAGATCATGTCATCAATAATCATTTGCTGTACTCTTTCATCCAGTTTCAGCAAACGCATAGAATTCGTAACCGCTGTACGACTCTTTGACACTCGTTCTGCCACTTCATCCTGTTTAAGATTAAACTCTTCCAGTAATCTCTTAAAGGCCATTGCCTCTTCAATTGGATTCAAATTTTCTCTTTGGATATTCTCAATCAATCCAATTTCAACAATTTCCTGTTCTGTATAATCCTTTACAATCACAGGAACTTCTTTTAATTTTGCCCGTTTTGCAGCTCTCCAGCGTCTTTCTCCTGCAATAATCTCATAATAATCTTTATTTTTTCTTACAAGAAGCGGTTGAAGAATACCATGCTGCTTAATAGATTCTGCAAGTTCATCTAAAGCATCTTCTTCAAAATTTTTTCGTGGCTGCTTTCTATTTGGTTCTACCATATTGATATTCAATAGGGTTTCCCCCGTTTTTAGATCATCTTCCTTCTTTTCTGTCGATGAAGCCGATGATGAACTTGATTTCACACTCTTATTTGCCGGAATCAGACTATCCAGCCCTTTTCCCAAGACCATTTTTCTTTACTGCCATCTTTTTTCCTCCCCTATCATTACCTATAACGCCTACTCTTCTTCTCCTTTATGAATCACTTCATCAGCAAGTCTCATATAACTCTCTGCTCCTGCCGATTTTGGATCATATTTATTAATAGGCATCCCATAACTTGGAGCTTCTGCAAGACGTATATTTCTTGGAATAATCGTTTTATAGATATTCTGTTCCAGATTATCTTTGACATTTTCCACTACCTGCAATGACAGATTGGTTCTGGCATCATACATCGTAAATACCACACCTTCTATCTCAAGCACTGGATTTAAACGTTCTTTTACCAGTTCTACTGTATGTATCAGCTGACTTAAGCCTTCCAACGCATAATACTCACACTGAATTGGAACTAACACAGAATCAGCCGTTGTCATAGCATTAATAGTAAGCATGCTTAACGACGGCGGACAATCGATAACAACAAAGTCATATCTATCTCTTATCTTGTGAACTTCTTTCTGAACTATAAATTCTTTATTTTCCACTCCTATTAGTTCAATTTCAGCCGCTGACAAATCTATATTAGTAGGAAGAATATCCAGATTTTCCATTACATCTTTCTGTATTACTTCTTCGATACCGGCTTGTCCAATAATCATATCATAGATTGTCTTTTCTGCTTCGTCTTTATCCACTCCTAATCCACTGGTCATATTTCCCTGCGGATCCATATCGATTGCTAAGACTTTTTGTCCTTTTTCGGCAAGACAGGCAGATATGTTAATAGCAGTAGTTGTCTTTCCTACCCCACCCTTTTGATTGGCGATAGCTATAATTCTTCCCCATTGTTAATCACCTTTCTTTTTGACATAGATCTAGTATACCACTTTTTCATACACTTATCCACCCAATGTTTCACGTGAAACATAGTTTTTTGTCTGAATTTGTGAAAATAAGGATATAAGATTCAAGAATTTCTCGGCATTCTTGCTGCGAGGTGCGCGTCATGCAATTGCATGACATACTTCTGCTACGCTCCCATTACTTTTATTCTCGTGTCGAGAATAACGAATCTGTGCTTTACTCTTTTTAATGTTTCACGTGAAACATATTATATATGTAAGAGCAGTGGCTGATATATAATAGAAAAAGGAATTTTCAAACATAGGTTATTTTTCATTTCATTGTGAGTATAGTTTTATATCAAAAATTACTGTTTGAATCTCCTTGAGACGAATTTGTTTTTGATATAATCATATACGACTTAACACTGAATTGAAATGAATATGCTTATCTTTACTTCTTTTCAATGTTTCACGTGAAACATATTTATATAAAAAAAGTTCTGGATATGAAATAAAAAAAGAGTTCTCAAACATATGTTGTTTTTTTAATCCATTACAAGTATAGTGTTATATCAAAAATTATCGTCTGAGTCTCGTAGAGACGAATTTAATTTTGATATAATTTATACAACGCACTAATGAATTAAGATGGACGTTCTTATCTTCACTTCTTTTCATGTTTCACGTGAAACATATTTTTATATACAAAATAGTTGTGGATATGAAATAGAAAAAGAGAGTCTTCAAACTTAGGTTGTTTTTCAATTCATTGCGAGTATAGTTTTATATCAAAAATTACTGTTTGAGTCTCTTTGAGACGAGTTTAATTTTTGATATAATAATATACGATGCAGCAATGAATTGAAATGACCTGTTTGAGGACACCCTTTTTCTATCAATCAATCCATATTTTTTATTTAATGTTTCACGTGAAACATTTCAATCTTATAATGGTTCTTTCGCCGGCAAGCCTGCTTTTCGTGGATATTTCTTTGCAGTATTCTTGTTCTTCTTTATTTTTACAAATGATCTTCCAATATCTGTATCTGGCAACTGAAATTTTACCACTTCTTCGATTTTTCCACCTAATATCTGTACTGCTTTTTTTGAGTTGTTTAACTCTTCATCAATTTCTCCGGATTTATAAGGTATAAAACATCCACCTACTTTTACATAAGGAAGACAATATTCTGATAAAGTCGCCAGATTTGCTACTGCACGGGAAACACACAGATCATATTGTTCACGGTAATCTTCTTTCTTCGAAAAGTCCTCTGCTCTTCCGTGTATTGTTTCTATATTTTCCAGCTCAAGTTCATCTATAACAGCATTTAAGAACTTAATTCGCTTGTTCAATGAATCTAATAATGTGATTTTTACCTCTGGAAATACTATTTTTAGTGGAATACCCGGAAATCCTGCTCCAGTTCCTACGTCAATAATAGACGTTACATTATCAAATCCATTTACTTTCACAATAGACAAGCTATCCACAAAATGTTTCATAACTACTTCATCATATTCTGTAATTCCTGTGAGGTTCATAACCTTATTCCACTCTACAAGCATTTCATAGAATTTGATGAACTGAGATACCTGTTTATTTGTAAGTTCTACAGATATCATTTTCATATTTTCGATTAATCTCTGTTCTTTATTTTTCATATCTGTTCCTAACTATTTTCATTCTTCTATATTCTTCTATATTCTTCTATTTATCCATATTAATTCAGTTCTTCATATATTAATTTAAAAATATTCTCGGCATTCTTTTTGCAAAATACGCACAATATACTGATCTCAAATTATTTTACCTGCCGCCTAGATATACAAGCAATACAGATATATCTGCAGGTGATACTCCGGAAATTCTAGAAGCTTGTCCAATAGAAACCGGACGGAATTCTTTTAATTTTTGAACTGCTTCGATTCTAAGACTCTTCACCTGATCATAATCTATATTTTCTGGTATTTTCTTATTTTCAAGTTTTTTGAACTGTTCTACCTGTTTTTTCTGGCGTTTAATATATCCATCATATTTAATTGATATATTTACCTGCTCAGAGACTTCTTCTGACAAATCTTTTGGAAATTCCGGTCTTGCCTCATCGATTGTAGCAAGTACCTGATAAGTTAATTCCGGTCTTCTGATAAGTTCTGCCAGTGAAATTCCTGAATTTAGCGGCGTGCTTTGGTACTGCGCAAGTAAATTCTGAACCTTTTCACTTGTTCCTACATGCACATGCTCTACACGTGATACTTCTTCTTCAATCAGTTTTTCTTTTAATTTTAAACGTTCATATCTATCCTGTGAAATTAATCCGATTTCGTATCCTATCTCCGTCAGTCTTTGATCTGCATTATCTTGTCTTAGAAGTAACCGGTATTCCGCTCTGGATGTCATCATACGATATGGTTCATGACTTTCTTTTGTCACCAGATCATCAATCAAAACGCCAATATATGCCTGAGATCGATCCAGTACAACTGCTTCTTTTTTCTGAAGCTTTCTTGCTGCATTGATACCTGCAATCAATCCCTGGCATGCAGCTTCTTCATAACCGGAACTTCCATTGAACTGTCCTCCACTAAATAACCCTTCAATCTCTCTGAATTCCAGTGATGGCTTTAACTGTCTTGCATCTATACAATCGTACTCAATTGCATATGCATTTCTTACAATCTTGGCATGTTCCAGACCTGCAACAGATCTATACATATCATACTGGACATCCTCCGGTAAAGAACTGGACATACCTCCGATGTACATTTCATTTGTATCAATTCCTTCAGGCTCTATAAATACCTGATGTCTGTTCTTGTCCGCAAATCTTACTACTTTATCCTCAATAGATGGACAATATCTCGGTCCTGTTCCTTCTATCATTCCGGAATATAATGGAGAACGATCCAGATTATTACGGATAATCTCATGTGTTTTTTCGTTAGTGTAGGTTAACCAGCATGGCACCTGGTCAATCTGAATATCATCCGGATTAGTGGTAAATGAAAATGGTGTGATTCTTTCATCACCATACTGCGCTTCCATTTTACTGAAATCTATAGATCTTTTATCGATTCTTGCCGGAGTTCCCGTCTTAAAACGGTACATGTTAATTCCAAGATTCTTCAGACATTCTGTCAGATGATTTGCAGCCTGCAAACCATTCGGACCGGTTGCATTACTAACCTCACCATATACACATCTCGCACGGAGATATGTTCCGGTACACAATACGACTGCTTTTACTCGATATATACCCCCAGAGAGTATCTGAACACCAATTACTTTTTTCTTCCCACTTTCACAGACTTCTTCAGTCAGGATATTTACCACTTCCGTCTGTCTGACATCCAGATTTTCCTGGTTTTCCAGCACTCTCCTCATTGTTCTGCTGTACTGTTCCTTATCTGCCTGGGCACGCAGTGAATGTACTGCCGGTCCTTTTGATTGATTCAACATCTTTGACTGAATAAATGTCTTATCAATGACCTTGCCCATCTCACCGCCAAGAGCGTCAACTTCTTTGACAAGATGTCCTTTTGAACTTCCTCCAATATTCGGATTACAAGGCATCATGGCAATACTCTCCACGCTGACGGTAAATACTACTGTCTTAAATCCCATTCTTGTAGCCGCCAGAGCTGCTTCACAGCCTGCATGTCCTGCTCCAATTACTGCAATATCATATTCGTCTTTATTTTCCCATACAGAATTTGCTGAATATTTCATTGACCAAATCTTCTCCTATCGTCTCTCCGGTTATACTTCCAAGTTCTTCGTAGGCATCCATCAGATCAATAGAATAAAAATCTTCCGGCATACCCATATCTATGCTTTCTTTTACCTTTTTTAATGCCTCATAAGCATTGTTCAATGCTGTTTTATGTCGCACATTTGTAATATAAATTTCATCGTTAAAAGATATTTTTCCTTCAAAAAACATCTCTTTCAATGTCTGTTCCAATTCACCGATCCCCTGCCCGTTTTTCGCAGATATCTCTATAATTGCAGGAAAAATATCACAACTTTCTAACTGATTAATCTCGGAATATTTCTTCTTTATCTCGTCTTTTCCAAGAATTGTATTAAGATCCGCTTTATTTAACAGAATAATAGCTTTTCTACCATAGATCATACGCATAATATCATCGTCATTCTCATCCAGTGGCGCTGAAGCATCAATGACATACATGATAAGGTCGGCATCCTTTGCATTTTCCTTTGCACGGTCTACACCAATCTTCTCTACCACATCCTCGGTATCACGGATTCCTGCTGTGTCTACGATATTTAATGAGATTCCCTGCAGATTCATATGCTCTTCCAGTACATCTCTCGTTGTTCCGGCAATCTCAGTTACAATTGCACGCTCTTCACCTAATAACACATTTAACAGGGAAGATTTTCCGGCATTTGGCTTTCCTACGATGACTGTCTTAATTCCTTCTTTGATCATTCTTCCATCATCACAAGTGGATAATAAATGTTTCAAGCTCTTCATATGATCTTCCACGACAACTTCAAGCTTCTCGCCATAACCGTCCACACTGATGTGTTCCGGATCGTCTAGTGCTGTCTCGATAAATGCTGTATGATACAGAATTTCTTCACGTATTTTTTGGATCTCTTTTTTTATATTCCCCTTCAACTGGCTGACGGAACTTCGAAGTGCATACTCATTTTTTGAAGAAATGAGATCTCCTACCGCCTCTGCCTGGGACAGATCCATCTTTCCATTTAAAAATGCGCGCTTTGTAAATTCGCCTGGATCTGCAGGTCTTGCGCCATATTTTATCACCGTCTCCAAAATTCTTCGCACAACATACACACCACCATGGCAATTGATTTCCACAGTATCTTCTCCTGTATAGCTGTGCGGTCCACGCATCAGCATCACAAGCACTTCATCAATCGTATCTTCTCCGTCTACAATATACCCGTAGTGAATGGTATGCGTAGGCTGTTTTGACAGCTTTTTTTCATTTTTCCCTTTATATATGCGCTCTGCAATCTCGACAGCTTCTTCTCCACTCATTCTGACAATTCCAATTCCGGAATTACTCATGGCGGTAGATATGGCTGCGATTGTGCCAGACTCATTTCTCATTCTATATCCTCCCTGTTATTTTCACCTGTACACATGATGCCTTACGAACTGCTTCGTGCTGTGCACTCTCGCACTTCTTTACCTCATTAAAGAATGCCTCGGCATTCTTGCTGCGAGGTGTGCTTCATGCAATTGCATGACATACTTCTACTGCGCACCTCTGCAAGTCTACACTCCGTTTCGGTCGGCGCAAAACCATTGTCCACCGGACGATGTGCGCCCTGCCGGAGGCTATATCGTAGAATTATCCTGGCATCATTATTTTATTGTACAAAAAAGCAGAGGTTTTTTAAACCCCTGCTTTGTAATTTTATCTTCTATTTGTCGTATTTCTCGTAATTATGAGAGCCACCGGATCTTCTTGCCAGTGTTACAACGACTTTTCTGTAAGGCTCTTCACCTTCACTGTGTGTAGATACAGCCGGATCAGACTGCAGTGCTGAGTGAATGATTCTTCTCTCATATGGATTCATTGGCTCAAGTGCAACTGTTCTTCTTGTTCTCTTTACCTTGCTTGCAATGTTCTTTGCAAGATTCTCAAGAGTCTCTTTTCTTCTTCTTCTATAATCCTCTGTGTCAAGTTTTACACGAACGTATCCATCCTGCATCTTGTTAGCTACACGATTGGTAAGATACTGAAGAGAATCCAGTGTCTGTCCTCTCTTACCGATCAGGATACCCATGTTCTTACCTTCCATAGTGATGCTCAGTGCACCTTCCTCATCAACTGTAGAAGTAACCTTTACCTCTTCCATATTCATGGCATTCAGAACATCTTCTACAAATTTCTCACAAGCTTCAATTGTAGCCGGCTCAACTTTTGCAAGTTCTGTCTCTTCTCTTACTTCTTTTTTCGGAGCTTTTTTGAAATCTTTCTCTTTCTTATGCTCTTTCTTAAATTCATTCTTAGTCTCAGTTTTTACTGGTTCTTTTTTCTCTGCATGCTCTGTCTTCTCAACTTTTGCTGCCTTCTCGACCTTTACAGGTTTCTCTTCTTTTTTCTCAGCTTTTACTTCGACTACAGGCTCTTCTTTTCTGCGGGCTTTGATAACGGCCTGTTTTCTACCGAATCCAAGGAAACCATCGCTTCCTTTTTCGATAACTTCATAATCAAGACGATCACTTGTTACTTCTAACTGAACTAACGCTTCTGTAATCGCATCATCAAGATTCTTTGCTGTTACAGTAATGTAATCCATGAATATATGCCCCCTTACTTATTCTCATTAAAATTCTTAACCATGTTGGCTTTTGAAGCAAGACTTCCCGGTTTCGCATTTGCTCTTGCTTTTTCGAGTTTTTCTTCTCTTTCTTTATCAGACATAGAAGAACTCTGTGTTGCAGAAGATTTGATGCTCTTTGTATTTGTCTGAGCCATAGCGTTGATCTTCTCTGCTTTTTCGCCACGTTTTTCTTTCTTCTTCTGCGCTTTTTCTTTATTCTTCTCGATCATGTCATCCACTGATATCTTACTGAGATGTTTGTTGATAAATACCTGCTGAACCATACGTACGATTGCACTGACGATCCAGTAGATACCGATACCAGTCGGTAATGTAAATACCATAACCAGTGAGAACAGAGGCATTGTCATATTCATAGTTCTCATTGTTGCTGCTGTCGGGTCATCTTTATCTGCCGGTCTGTTAGAACCATTTACTGCCATAGACAGTTTCATATTCAGATACTGTGTAAATGCAGATAATACCGGAAGTAAAATTGCTGTGATAACCAGCGCTGCCGCTGAATATCCCATTGTCTCTCCGCTTTTTGCCATGCTAAGCATGTTACCCGGAGTGATTGTCATATCCGGAATTGTGAGAAACTTATTTGCCTGAGCTGTAATATTTGGTACGTAATCAGAAATACTGTAAATGACCGGATACAATGCGAACAAAAACGGCATCTGGATCAGTAACGGAAGGCATCCTCCCATCATGGATACGCCATACTTGTCATACACCTGCTGTATCTCTTCCTGCTGTTTCAGCATTGAAGCCTGATCTTTTTTGTTCTTGTACTTTTTCTGGATAGCCATGACTTCCGGCTGTACAACGGTCTGCATCTTAGATGATCTCTGCTGATTAATTGTCATCGGCAGCATCAGGGTATATACAAGAATCGTATACAGGATAATAGATATACCAACCAGACCGGTGTCACTTGGAAGTGCGCCATCTAACATCGTATAGATAAAATTCATGACTTTACCTAATACCCAGCAGATTTGTCCGACAATCGGCCAATTTGCTGCACTTAGTAAACTTCCTACCATCTCTTTTTCCTCCATCGGATTTTGTAATTCTTTTTAAGGAACAGGGTCATATCCTCCTTTTGAAAAAGGATTGCAACGCAAGATTCTCCAGGCAGCAAGAAGACCTCCCTTAAAGGCCCCGTACTTTTCAATTGCTTCTATCGCATATCTGGAACAGGTCGGATAATACTTACAGGAAGAATATCCCTTTGCTCCTGATAAATACTTTTGATAGAATCTGATGATACCAAGCAGAATCTTTTTCATCACGCAATTACCCCTTATATATATTATGAAGACGTGCCAGGTGGATCAGTGCGCTCTCTATGTCGCGGTAATTCTTACCCTTAGCTGCACCTCTTGCGATAACTACGATATCGCGCCCACTGCTGAACATGTCTTCTTGTAGCCGGTAACTCTCTCGGATCAACCTAGTTAATCGGTGTCTTACGATACTGTTTCCCACTTTTTTACTTACAGATATTCCCAATCGATTACCTTCCGTCTGATTCTCCAGTACATACATGACAAGATACTTGTTCGCATAAGAACTTCCTTTTTTATATACATGTTGAAAATCCTTATGTTTTTTCAATGATTCGGAATATTTCATGCTTTAATCTCCTATTTTTTGAAAGAAGAAAAGGCCACATATATGCGGCCTACGCTGATAATTTCTTTCTTCCTTTTGCTCTTCTTGCTGCAAGTACTTTTCTTCCGCCTGCAGTACTCATTCTTGATCTGAAACCATGTACTTTAGATCTTTGTCTCTTTTTTGGCTGGAATGTCATTTTCATAGATATCCACCTCCTTATATTTTTCCAAGGGTTGCCCCATATTTTTTCTTAAGACATCAGCTTTGATTATATAAAAAAAATCTTGATACGTCAAGCATTACCGATGATTTTCTTTACTTTTTAATTGCTTAAATACATATTTTGATGTAAAATAGATAAAGAGTAGACTTGGGAAGTAGGAGTTTGTTTAAAATGAACGAAGTGAAAGAAAAATGGCCTGAGATCATCGAACATTTACGAGTGGAACACGAGCTGCTGAATGTATCCTTTAATACGTGGATAAAGCCGCTGAAAGTTTACGATGTCATCGATGACACTGCTTATATTCTTGTGAACAAGGATTCCAGTGTTGAATACATCGATAAGAAGTACCGTCTCCCACTCATGGTATGTATTGCTGAGATTACAGGCAAAGAGTACGAGATACAGTTTGTATCGGAAGATGACGATAAACTGAATGAAATTCATAATGCATCTATTGATAACGGTCAAAAGAAAAAGACGAAGTCCTTAGCAGAGAAAGCAGGGCTGAATCCAAAATATACTTTTGATACTTTTGTTGTAGGCGGAAATAACAACTTCGCTCATGCAGCTTCACTGGCCGTTGCCGAATCTCCCGGTGAAGTGTACAACCCTCTCTTTTTATATGGAGGTGTTGGACTTGGGAAAACCCATTTGATGCATTCCATTGCACACTTCATTTTGGACAAGAATCCGAAGAAAAAAGTATTATATGTAACCAGTGAGACGTTCACCAACGAACTGATTGATGCCCTGAGGAATGGTAAAACAGCCGGTAATGAATCTGCCATGCTGAACTTCCGTGATAAATACAGGAACATTGATGTTCTGTTGATTGACGATATCCAGTTTATAATAGGTAAAGAAAGTACTCAGGAAGAGTTCTTCCATACTTTCAATCACCTTCATACACTTGGAAAACAGATCATAATCTCCAGTGATAAACCTCCGAAAGATATCGAGACACTGGAATCCAGACTCCGCACACGTTTTGAGTGGGGTCTCATTGCTGATATCTCATCTCCGGATTATGAGACACGTATGGCAATTCTCCAGAAGAAGATTGAACTGGATCATCTGGAAAAATATAACATTAAGAATGATGTACTGGACTATATTGCAGCCAACGTCAAATCTAACATCCGTGAGCTGGAAGGTTCTCTGAATAAACTCATTGCCCTCTATAAGCTCAACAACAATAATAATCCGATTGATATTGCTCTTGCAGCAGAAGCATTAAAAGATATTATTTCTTCTGATAATAGAAGAGAAGTTACTCCGGAACTGATACTTGATATCGTTGCGGATCATTTTGGTATCACCGTTGCTGACCTTAAAAGCAAAAAACGTGATTCGGAGATTGCCGTTCCACGTCAGATCTGTATGTATCTGATGCGTACTATGACCGATACTGCCCTGAAAGGAATTGGTGCAGTTCTTGGAGGTAAAGACCACTCTACTGTCAAATATGGAGTAGAAAAGATTGCCAAGGATATCGAATCAGATGAGATGATGGCGAATACAATCAATATAATAAAGAAGAAAATCAACCCAGCTTAGGATTTTCCATATAGTTATCCACAATTTATCCACATTATCCACATTTTTGGATACTTGTGTGGATAGTATGTGGACAGTGCGTGGAAAATCCTCCGATTTATTTGGATATGGTGTGGAGAAGTGATTTTTTGTCCGTTTTTCCAAAAAGCAACAAAAATGTTTTCCAAAGCAGTTCCACACATTTTCCATTTTAATTTCACAGACTTATCAAAGCGCGAAACGCCTGAGTTTACTGGGCGCGCAGGGGTTTTCCTCTTATCCACAGCCCCTAAGGCGAATAAGGCGGAAAAAATTTATTTATTTCTATATATGCGTAACGTGGGAAAGGAGTTTTACACATATGAAAATCGTATGTAACAAATCAGACCTTGTAAAAGGAGTTAATATTGTTTCTAAAGCTGTTCCTGGAAAAACAACAATGCCAATATTGGAATGTATCTTAATTGATGCCACTACTGACATTATTAAGTTGACTGCCAACGATATGGAACTTGGCATCCAGACAGAAATTGCAGGTGAGATCATTGATCGTGGTATGATTGCCATTGATGCAAAGATTTTTTCTGAAATTGTTAGAAAACTTCCGGATAATGAAGTTTCTATAGAAACTGATGACAGACTTCAGACAACTATTGTGTGTGAAAAAGCAAAATTTGATATTTCCGGAAAACCTGGCAATGAATTTGCTTATCTTCCAATTATTGAGAAAGATGATTCTATAGCAATTTCACAGTTTACTTTGAAAGAAGTCATTCGCCAGACTATCTTTTCTATTGCTGATACAGAAAGCAACAAATTAATGACCGGAGAATTATTTGAAATAAAAGATAATGTTTTAAGAGTTGCATCTTTGGATGGACATCGAATTTCTATCCGTAAAATTGAATTGAAAAATCCAGTAAGTGATTATAAGATGGTTGTACCTGGTAAAACTTTAATTGAAATTAGTAAAATTTTATCCGGAGAAGCTGAGAGTATGGTCGAAATTTCTTATACAAATAACCATATTGTGTTTGAATTTGACAATACAATCGTTGTTTCCAGACTTATTGAAGGCGATTATTTTAAAATTGATCAGATGCTGTCCAGTGATTACGATACAAAAGTAAGAATTAACAAAAAAGAATTCTTAAATTGTATCGACCGCGCAACACTTCTCATCAAAGAAGGAGATAAAAAACCGATCATCATTGACATCCAGGATGAAATGATGGAGTTAAAAATCAAATCTCAGATCGGATCCATGAATGAAGAGATTATGATTTCCAAGGATGGAAAAGATCTTCTGATCGGATTCAATCCGAAATTCCTGATCGACGCACTGCGTGTTATTGATGATGAAGAGGTTACACTTTATCTGATGAATGCGAAAGCACCTTGCTTCATCAAGGATGAGACAGAAAGCTATATTTATCTTATCCTTCCTGTAAACTTTAATGCAAATGTATAATAAGTGCATAATTATACGGAAATACTAATATTATTCATAAAAATGCATGAATAATTATACATTTATTCATTTTTAACAAATGTAAAGGAGCGACTATGGAAACAATCAAATTGCGTGATGAATTTATAAAGCTTGGGCAGGCATTAAAAGCAGCCGGTCTTGTTGAATCGGGCGTTGAGGCAAAAGAAGTCATCCAGGACGGACAGGTGTCTGTAAATGGAGAAATTGATACTCGCCGTGGAAGAAAATTATACGGTGGGGATGTTGTATCATTTGGCGGAGAAGAAATCAAAATTGAAGATTAAATCTTTGAAACTGAAAAATTTTAGAAACTACGAACTTTTGAATCTGGAATTTGATGGCAGCACCAACATTTTCTACGGGGATAATGCCCAGGGAAAGACGAATATTCTGGAGGCTGTCTATCTGTCCGGGACGACGAAGTCCCACAGAGGAAGCAAAGACCGAGATATGATCCGGTTCGGGGCAGAGGAATCACACATTGAGGTGATTGTTGAAAAACGCGGGATTCAGGATCAGATTGACATGCATCTGAAGAAGAACCGGCCGAAAGGTGTTGCTATTAATAAGATTCCGATACGCAAAGCCGGAGAATTATTTGGCATTGTAAATCTCGTATTTTTTTCACCGGAAGATCTGAACATTATAAAAAATGGTCCGGCGGGAAGAAGAAAGTTCATAGATTTAGAGCTGTCACAGCTTGATAAAGTATATTTTAATCATTTATCCAATTACAGTCGGATCGTAAATCAGAGAAATCATTTACTAAAAGACAGTGCATACCGGCAAGATGCAATGGAGACTCTGGACATCTGGGATCTCCAGCTTGTTCAGTATGGCAATGCAATCATTGCGAGGAGGAAACAATTTGTTGACGAAATGAACGAAATTGTTTCCGGAATACATAAGAAACTGACTGGCGGTAAGGAAGAAATCCGTCTGATTTACGAACCGAGTACGAAAAACATGTCTCTTGAGCAGGCTCTTGAGATGAACAGACAGCGAGATATCAGGATGAAGAGTACTTCGGTAGGGCCCCATCGAGACGACGTCTGTTTTATGGTCGGGAATCTGGACATCCGGAGATTCGGATCCCAGGGACAGCAAAGGACCGCAGCATTGTCATTGAAACTGGCAGAAATCGAGCTGGTGAAAAGAGTGATCGGAGACACACCGGTTCTGTTACTTGACGATGTGTTGTCTGAACTTGACAAACACAGGCAAAACTATTTATTAGACAGTATTCATGATATACAGACACTCATTACCTGTACAGGAGTGGATGAATTTGTAAATCATAGATTTGAAGTCAATAAAGTATTTCATGTCCAGAGCGGACAAGTGATAAAGGAAAACTAGGAGGATTAGCATGGCTACAGAAAAGGTACAGCACGAATATGGCGCAGACGAAATTCAGATACTGGAAGGACTGGAAGCTGTAAGAAAGCGTCCGGGAATGTATATTGGAAGTACCTCATCAAGAGGTCTTCATCATCTGGTATATGAGATTGTTGATAATGCGGTTGATGAGGCGTTGGCAGGATTCTGTGATACCATTCACGTAACAATCAATCCGGATAATTCCGTTACTGTCACAGATAATGGACGTGGAATTCCGGTCGGAATCAACCATAAATCAGGACTTCCGGCAGTTGAAGTCGTATTTACGGTGCTTCATGCCGGAGGAAAATTCGGTGGTGGAGGATACAAGGTATCCGGAGGACTTCATGGAGTAGGTGCATCTGTTGTAAATGCGCTTTCTGTCTGGCTGGAAGTTGAAATCTGTCACGAAGGAAAAGTATACAGACAGCGCTATGAGCGAGGAAAAGTTGCAAAGAAGCTGGAAGTCATCGGAGAATGTGAGCCGGGAAAGACAGGAACAAAGGTCACATTCCTGCCGGATGGAGAGATTTTTGAGACAACAATCTTTGATTACAGCATTTTACAGCAGAGATTCCGTGAGATGGCATTTTTGACAAAGGGACTGAAGATCGTTCTTCGCGATGAAAGACCACAGGAGCCGATTGAGAAGACTTTCCACTACGAAGGTGGAATCAAAGAATTTGTTGAGTATCTGAACCGCAGTACGACTCCGCTTTACGAGCAGATCATTTACTGTGAGGGAATCGTCAACAATGTATCTGTTGAAGTTGCAATGCAGCACAATGATTCCTACAATGAGAATAGCTACGGATTTGTAAATAATATTACGACTCCGGAAGGCGGAACTCATATTGTCGGATTTAGAAATGCGTTAACAAAGACATTTAATGATTACGCAAGAAAGAATAAACTTTTAAAAGATAATGAGCCGAACCTGACAGGTGAGGATATCCGTGAGGGACTGACTGCAATTATCAGTGTCAAGATCGAGGATCCTCAATTCGAAGGTCAGACAAAGCAGAAACTTGGAAACAGTGAGGCAAGAGGAGCAGTTGATAATGTTGTCAGTGAACAGCTTCAGATTTTCCTGGAACAGAATCCTCAGGTCGCTAAAGTAACAGTTGAGAAGTCTGTGATGGCACAGCGTGCGAGAGAGGCTGCAAGAAAAGCGAGAGATTTGACAAGAAGGAAATCAGCCCTTGATGGTATGTCACTTCCTGGTAAGCTTGCAGACTGTTCTGACAAGAATCCGGAAAAATGCGAAATCTACATCGTAGAGGGAGACTCTGCCGGTGGTTCCGCAAAGACAGCCAGAGACCGTGCAACACAGGCCATCCTTCCACTTCGTGGTAAAATCCTCAATGTTGAGAAGGCAAGACTGGATCGAATTTATGGAAATGCGGAGATCAAAGCCATGATCACGGCATTTGGAACCGGAATCCATGAAGACTTTGATATCAGCAAATTACGTTATCACAAGATTATCATCATGACCGATGCCGACGTGGATGGAGCCCATATCAGTACACTGCTTCTGACATTTATGTACAGATTTATGCCAGATCTGATCAAAGAAGGATACGTGTATCTGGCACAGCCGCCACTTTATAAGCTCGAAAGAAATAAAAAAGTTTGGTATGCATACAGCGACGAAGAACTTGACAGCATTTTGCAGGAAGTTGGGCGTGATAACAATAATAAAATTCAGCGTTACAAAGGTCTTGGAGAGATGGATGCAGAGCAGCTTTGGGATACCACTATGGATCCGGAGCATCGCGTACTCCTTCGTGTCACAATGGATGATGAGACAGCAAGCGAGCTGGATCTCACATTTACAACACTGATGGGAGATAAGGTAGAGCCAAGACGTGAGTTCATCGAAGAAAATGCACAGTATGTACAGAATCTTGACATTTAAACCTGACATTTAAATATAAGCGAAATATTTTCGCTTTGCAGAAAGGAAAATAGATAAATGGAAGACAATATTTTTGATAAAGTCCATGAGGTCGACCTAAAGAAAACGATGGAGACCTCCTATATCGATTATGCCATGAGTGTTATTGCTTCCCGTGCGCTTCCAGATGTAAGAGACGGATTGAAACCTGTACAGAGAAGAATTCTTTACTCCATGATCGAGCTGAACAATGGACCGGATAAACCGCACAGAAAATCAGCCCGTATCGTCGGTGATACAATGGGTAAATATCATCCGCACGGTGACAGTTCTATTTACGGAGCATTGGTTAATATGGCTCAGGAATGGTCTACCAGATATCCGCTCGTTGACGGGCATGGAAACTTCGGTTCTGTGGACGGTGACGGAGCAGCGGCTATGCGTTACACAGAGGCAAGATTGAGTAAGATTTCCATGGAACTGACTGCTGATATCAACAAAGATACAGTAGACTTCATGCCAAACTTTGATGAGACGGAGAAAGAGCCGGTTGTACTTCCGGCAAGATTCCCGAACCTTCTGGTGAACGGTACATCCGGTATCGCCGTAGGTATGGCAACGAATATCCCGCCGCACAATCTTCGTGAGGTCATTGACGCAGTAGTCAGAATTATCGATAACAAGATTGCAGATAAAGACGAGACAACAATGGAAGAAATCCTTGAGATCATCAAGGGACCAGACTTCCCGACCGGTGGAGAGATTCTTGGTACAAGAGGAATCGAGGAAGCATATCGAACAGGACGTGGTAAGATTCGTGTACGTGCCGTAACGAACATTGAGACGATGCCGAATGGAAAGAGCCGCATCATTGTTACAGAGCTTCCGTACATGGTCAATAAGGCCCGTCTGATCGAGAAGATCGCAGAGCTGGTACGTGACAAGAAGGTGGATGGAATCACAGACTTAAGTGATCAGTCCAGCCGTGAAGGTATGCGTATTGTTATTGAACTTCGTAAAGATGTCAATGCAAATGTATTGCTGAACCAGCTTTACAAACATACACAGCTTCAGGATACATTTGGCGTGATTATGCTGGCACTGGTCGGCAAACAGCCAAAAGTCATGAATATTTTAGAGCTTCTTGGATATTACCTGAAGCATCAGGAAGATGTTGTGACACGTCGTACAAAGTACGAACTGAACAAAGCAAAAGAAAGAGCGCATATCTTAAAAGGATTATTGATCGCGCTTGATAATATTGACGAAGTTATCCGGATCATCCGTGGTTCCAGTACGGTACAGGCTGCAAAAGCAGAACTCATGGAGAAATTCGAACTGGATGATGTTCAGGCTCAGGCTATCGTAGATATGCGTCTGCGTGCTCTGACAGGATTGGAAAGAGAGAAGCTTGAGAAAGAATATGCAGAACTTATGGCTCAGATTGAGAGACTGGAGGCAATTCTGGCAGACGAAAAATTACTTCTTGGAGTGATTCGTGAAGAAATCCTTGTCATTAAGGATAAATATGGTGATGACAGAAGAACATCCATCGGATTTGACGAGTATGACATTTCCATGGAGGATCTGATTCCGAAGGAGAATATTGTAATTACCATGACAAAACTTGGTTACATCAAGCGTATGTCTGATGATACATTTAAGGCACAGAATCGTGGCGGTAAGGGAATTAAAGGTATGCAGACTCTGGATGAAGACTATGTGGAAGAGCTATTCATGACGAATACGCACCACTACATTATGTTCTTTACGAACACCGGACGTGTCTACAGACTGAAAGGATACGAGATTCCGGAGGCAAGCCGCACATCAAGAGGAACTGCGATCATCAACCTGCTCCAGTTAATGCCGGGTGAGAAGATTACCGCAGTAATCCCGATTGATTACTACCGCGACCAGGATTATCTGATCATGGCAACGAAGAAAGGTCTTGTGAAGAAGACATCACTTCGCGAGTACATGAATGTAAGAAAAACAGGACTTGCCGCAATTACACTGCGTGATGAAGATGAACTGATCGAAGTAAAATTCACAGACAACAATCAGGAAATCATTCTTGCAACGAAGTATGGTCAGTGTATCCGCTTTAATGAGACCGACGTAAGAGCAACAGGACGTAACTCCATGGGAGTACGCGGAATCAACCTTGCAGACCGCGACGAAGTGATTGGAATGCAGCTTGTGACCCAGGGACATGACCTTTTGATCGTATCTGAAAAAGGTATGGGTAAACGTACAGACATCCATGAATTTACAGCACAGAACCGTGGCGGCAAAGGAGTGAAGTGTTATAAGATCACTGAAAAGACAGGAAATGTCATCGGAATCAAGGCAGTTGACGAAGACGATGAGATTATGATCATAAACACAGACGGAATCATCATCCGTATGCTGTGTTCCGGAATCTCCGTACTCGGAAGAATCACATCCGGAGTCAAACTCATCAACCTAAAAGATAAAGAGACCGTAGCAAGTATCGCAAAAGTCAGAGACGAAGAAAAAGAAGAAGCCAAAAAGAAAGAAATCTTCGGCGAAGATGGGGTTGAAGTAGACCAGATCGATGTAGAATCACTGGCGTTAGAAAGTGACGAAGAATAAAAATAATTCTATCTGAGAAAAGAATACTTAATAAGACTATAAAAAATCTGCAGCTGCAAGACATGAAAATCCGAGGCTGCAGATTTTTTTGTCTTGTATATCACTAAGGGACAGGGTAAAATGAAAAAAGAGATGAAAGGAGATCATTATGCGTTCAGTCGATGTAAGTATAGTTACGAGAAATATTAAAGAAATGTGTATTCAGGCGAATCATTTTCTGTCTGAGGATATGGATATAGCAATGAAAAATGCGGTGGAGACGGAGGAAGCACCGCTTGGAAAGCAGATTCTGACACAGCTTCAGGAGAACTTAAAGATTGCAGGAGAGGATATGATCCCAATCTGTCAGGATACTGGTATGGCGGTCGTGTTCATAGAAGTTGGTCAGGAGGTACACTTTGAAGGTGGAAGTCTTACGGATGCCATCAATGAGGGTGTGCGCCAGGGATATGTGGAAGGATATCTTAGAAAGTCTGTTGTAGGTGACCCGATTATCCGTGAGAATACGAAAGATAACACGCCGGCAGTTATTCACTATAACATTGTGCCGGGGGATAAAGTAAAGATTAAAGTTGCTCCGAAGGGATTTGGAAGCGAGAATATGAGCCGTGTCTTTATGCTGAAGCCTGCCGATGGGATTGAAGGTGTGAAGAATGCAATTCTGACAGCTGTTCAGGATGCGGGACCGAATGCCTGTCCGCCGATGGTAGTCGGTGTCGGAATTGGTGGTACCTTTGAAAAATGTGCTCTTATGGCAAAGGATGCCCTGACACGTGAAGTTGGCACACACTCAGACATCCAGTGGGTCAAGGATCTGGAAGAGGAGATGCTTGAGACAATCAATAAGCTTGGTATCGGACCTGGAGGTCTTGGAGGAACAACAACAGCTCTTGCGGTAAATGTTAATACATACCCGACTCACATTGCGGGACTTCCGGTAGGAATCAATATTTGCTGTCACGTCAACAGACACATTGTGAGGGAGGTATAGTCATGGAGAAGCATATAAAAGCACCAATCAGCAAAGAAGTATCCCGTAAGCTCAGAACAGGAGATTATGTATACATTACAGGAACTATCTACACGGCGAGAGATGCCGCTCACAAGAGAATGGATGATGCTCTTAAAAAAGGAGAAAATCTTCCGGTAGATATGGTTGGACAGACGATTTATTACATGGGACCATCTCCGGCGAGAGAAGGGCGTCCGATTGGTTCTGCAGGTCCGACAACTGCGAGCCGTATGGACCGCTACGCGCCGAAGCTTCTGGATCTTGGCCTCACAGCCATGATTGGAAAAGGTAAGAGAAGTAAGGAAGTACTGGATGCTGTCAAAAGAAACGGAAGTGTTTACTTTGCGGCAGTAGGAGGAGCAGGAGCGCTTCTTTCAAAATGTATTAAGACTTCTGAGGTCGTAGCTTACGATGATCTTGGAACAGAAGCTATCCGCAAGCTTTATGTGGAAGATTTCCCGGTGATCGTAGTCGCTGATTGCGAGGGCGGTTATCTGTACGAAAGTGCCATAAAGGAGTACAAGAAGATATGAAACGAATCATAATGATGGTTCTTCGGAACATTTTACTTGTCCCGTGGATGTGGGCGAAATTATGCTATCATGCGTCTCACGTAGACAAATACACAGAAGAAGAACATTACCGGATGCTCCAGTTCATCACACATCGCGCCAATAAGGGTGGAAATGTGACCATAGATGCCCACGGGCTTGAGAATATCCCTAAAGAGAACGGATTTATGTTCTTCCCGAATCATCAGGGACTTTATGATGTACTGTCATTGGTAGATGTCTGCCCGAAGCCATTTTCCGTAGTTGCTAAAAAAGAAGTGGAAAATGTGCCATTTTTAAAACAAGTTTTCAAATGTATGAAAGCATATATGATGGATCGTAACGATATCCGTCAGTCACTGCAGGTCATTGTAAATGTGACAAATGAGGTAAAGAACGGAAGAAATTATCTTATTTTCCCGGAAGGAACAAGATCTAAGATGGGAAATGAGATGCTGGAGTTCAAAGGCGGAAGCTTTAAAGCAGCCACAAAAGCAAAATGCCCGATCGTGCCGGTTGCACTGATCGATTCTTTCAAGCCATTTGACACTAACAGCATCGCACCGGTCACAGTGCAGGTACATTTCTTAAAACCATTGTACTATGATGATTATAAAGACATGAAGACGAATGATATCGCGGAACTTGTAAGAAGTCAGATCCAGAAAACGATCCAAGAAGCAACGAACGTGAATAAAACAGATGTTTCTATTTAGATTTCTTTTTCCAGGGAAGGAAAGTTCGTTATAATAAGATGGATAAATACGGATATGTTGATAACTTATGTAAAAAATGGAACAAATGTGGATAACTCATCCGAGAGTGCAGATAGAATCTCATTTGAAAACAATTCTTTCTATTGCAGCAATTGTGGTTGTGCTTATCGTACTTCGCAGAAGAAAAAATTCATAAAGTAAATGATTGAGGGGGCTGTGAAAAAAGAATAGTCCCCCAGAAAAGAAAGACCAAGAGTTTATAATGAACTCAAGGTCTTTCTTTCTGTTATAATTAACTTGCAATGAAAATTAATAAAATCTATTCTAACCCAAAACAGGCAGTTTTGCCAATGCTAATTCAAGATTCACAGATCCATCCAGGCAGAAGGTACATTTGGTATCATAAAAAACGACCGTTGGTACAAAAGGATTGTCCGAAGAGAAATAAAATCTGTATTGCTTGAAGCATTTCTGGTTTCTATCAGACACATTCTTTATAAATATCGCAACAAACAGAAAAAAGTTGCAACTGCCGCATAGAATTTCATAATAGCATTCATATGGGGAAGGGGAACTATATCTTTTTTGCGATTCGTCACGTTAAAGTGATAAAATACTATATGGTAAAAACAAAATATAGTGATTTTATAATAACTTTATAGTAATATAGTTGCGCAGAGATATCAAAGTAATGTATACTAAGAAAAATCAAGGCGGTCAGATGGAAAGAGAGAAGAAATCATGGACATTATAGAAAGTATCAAAAAGAGAAGCACAGAGCTTACAAGAAAACAGTACATGGTTGCAAAGTATATGATTGATCATCCGGACGAGATGGCATATATTACATTGAAAGAGTTGAGTCGGGACATTGGAGTAACGGAGATTACGATACTCAATACATGTGCATCACTTGGCTATGAAAGTTTTACCCAGATTAAATATGAATTTCGCAAGGATATAATTCAGAAACAAAAGACGGATGTTCTGGACGATAGCAGTGTCTATACAGAGAAAGTTCCCAAATATGAACATGATAACCGGGAAAAGGTTCTGGCAGAGATTGGAGATGAAGAGGTCAAAGCTATTACGGATTACTGGAAAAATATTGATTTAAAAAAATATTTTGAAGCGGCAGATTTGATTTTGAATAGTAAGCAGATTTTTATCTGTGGAAGAGGCATTTCCTGGACGATGGCGGAATATATGAAAAATAGACTCTCTTCTTGTGAGGTCCTTGGAATTACTGCAAATACAGAATTGAATGATGATGTTTATGGAATGTTGACTTCACTGACAGAAGAATCTCTGCTCATACCGATTTCATTTCCGGATTACTACTTTATGACAACGAAAGTGACTGAGCGGGCAAGAATGCAGAATGCAAAAATACTGGCAATTACTGACCGTCTGGACACAGCAGTGGCGCAGTGCGCAGACTTGACATTGACAGCTCCGACTATGACGCGTGTTTTTCTGAATACATTGACATCACCGATGCTTATGCTGAATTTATTGACCTCCGCTATAAAATTAAAGCAGGGCAAGACAGAACTTAATGAGAATTAGCGTGCAAAAAAGAATTAAAGAACAATAACGGATTAGTAAAATAGACTGAAAATAAAGTGAGAATAAAGTGAAGATATAAGAAAAGTGGTGCAATATTACTGAAAATGTAGTATAGCACCACTTTTTATTAAAAAAAGATAGACCGAAATTAAAGTATTTGATATAATATAGACAAATATTATAGATGCAACGGAAAAAGGAGGGCTAATCTATGAAAAAGAAAATCATAAGTGCACTTCTCGCAGCTGTTATGGTATTTTCCTTGACAGCCTGTGGTGGTGGAAGTGACAAAAAGTCAGCAGACGGAACGTATTACAACACGTATCTGGACACAGATCCGACAACGATGGATCCGGTCAAAGGTAATGATACTTACAGTATGGGAATCCTGAGAAATATTATGGAGCCTTTGACACGTATGGAAGAAGATGGAGATAAGCAGGAACGTAAAGGTGCCGGAGCAGAATCATGGGAATCTAATGATGACGGTACCGTCTGGACATTCCATCTTCGTGATAATAAGTGGTCTGATGGCGAGCCGGTTACAGCAGATGATTACGTATACGGAATGAAGCAGACACTTGACCCGGAAGCTGGTTCACCAAATGCATTTTACATTACATGTATTAAGAACGGTGAAGCAATCTACAATGGAGAAAAAGATGTGTCTGAACTTGGCGTAAAAGCAGTCGATGATAAAACACTTGAGATTACATTAGAGTACTCGGTACCATATTTCCTTTCTCTGACAGATACAAGAGCGATGTATCCGGTTCGTGAAGATCTGGTAGAAAAATACGGAGAGAGCTATGGCGCAAATGTAGAATCTATGGTCGGATGTGGACCATTCAAGATGACAAGCTGGAAACGTAATTCTAAAATCGAATTAGAGAAAAATGAAAATTACTGGGATAAAGATTCTGTAAAATTAGATAAAGTAAATTATCAGATTGTATCAGACCAGACAGCAAGATTCAACTCCTTCGACAGTGGATCTCTGGATTATATTGCATGTGCTGATAAAGAGTGGATCGGAAGATTTGATAAGAAAGACAAAGTTGATGTTGTTGAAGCACCAATCCCAACAGTAAGATACGATTTCTTTAACTGCCAGGACAAAATATTCAGCAATGTAAACATCAGAAAAGCTTTCACAATGGCAGTAAACCGTGAAGATATGTGTTCTGTTATTTACAATGATATCCACAAACCATTATACGGCTGGGTTCCATATTCTACATCAACGGGTGAACTTGGAGAGTATCGTGATCAGGTAGAAGAGCCATTAAAATCTATTACAGAAGATCCAAAAGAGTTACTTCTTAAAGGTATGCAGGAATTAGGACTCGGAAGTGATCCATCTACATTAAATATTACATACACATTAAGTGCTACAACTGAGTGGACAAGAACTTATGCAGCATATTGTCAGCAGATGTGGGAGAAAATTCTTGGAGTAAAAGTTGAGCTTGACTTCAATGAGTGGGGAACATTCCAGAGTAAGACGAATAATGGTGAATTCCAGATTGCTATGATGACCTGGTCTATCGACTATGATGATCCAATGGCTATGATGGAAGTATTTGCCGGTGGTTCTAACATGGTTCCTGTATTCTGGCAGAATGATCAGTATGACAGTCTTGTTGCTCAGGCAAGAAAAGAGATGGATGAAAAGACAAGAGTTGACCTTTACAAACAGGCAGAAAATATTCTTCTGGCAGATGACTGTGTTGTCAGCCCGAACGTAAATGAATATACACATTCTTATTATTATCAGTATGTGAAGAATTACAATAAACTGGCAAGTTCAACAAGTGGACTGAAATATGTAGATACAAGTGCAAGATAGTAAAAGATAAGAATTTTTCCGCCGCTTAATCTAAGAGCGGCGGTATTTTTAACAGGAGCGGATAATATGAAAAAATTTCTTGTAAAAAGAATCGGTTATATGATTGTTACTCTCGTAATCATCATTACAGCCACATTTTATATGATGCACAGTATTCCGGGAGATCCGCTTGCCCACATGGCAAGAAATCTTCCTGAGCAGACAAAAGCAAATTATTATGCAAAATATGGACTGGACAAATCCACAACGGAACAATATGGAATTTTTATGAAGAATCTGATTACGAAAGGTGATCTTGGTGAGTCTTTAAAATATCCTGGAACTTATATAACAGACACACTTCTTGAAAATTCCAAAGTTTCAGCAACTCCGGGAGGACTGGCGCTGATTGTTGGAGTATTTTTAGGTATTATTCTTGGAATTGTGGCCGCACTTCATAAAAATAAGTGGCCTGATTACATAGTCATGTTCATAGCAATACTGGGTATTACGGTTCCAGTCTTCGTACTGGCATCACTTCTTCAGTTTGTATTCTGTGTACAACTCGGAGTGTTGCCAACAACAGGATGGGGAAGCTGGCAGAATGTGGTGCTTCCGACCGTTGTATTGAGTTTTGGCACGATTGCCACTTATGCTCGTTATGTAAAGTCCAATATGCTGGATGTTATGAATCAAGATTATATTCTGACAGCGGAAGCAAAGGGTGTCAGCAGATTCAATGTGATCCGCAAACATGTTATGAAAAATGCATTTCTCCCATGTATGACACTTCTCGTAGGCCAGATATCCGGAATCTTTACAGGTTCTTTCGTTGTAGAAAAAATATTTGGAATACCAGGACTTGGATTTTATTACATCAATTCAATTAATGACCGAGATTACACGATGATTATCGGAACCACTGTATTTGCAGCATTTTTATTTGTATTTGTACAGTTGATCGTAGATATTGCATATACAGTTCTGGATCCTAGAATCCGGGTTGATTAGGAGGAAGATACATGATGGAAAACCAGAATACATTTGATATGACAGAAAATATCCCAGATGAAATGTTTGAAATCATCGGACTTGAGAAAGATGAAGAGGTTCCTGCTCGTCCGAGAATCGGATACTGGGCCGATGCATGGAGAAGATTTAAAGAAAATAAAGTAGCGCTTCTGGCAGGTATTATCCTTCTTGTTCTTATATTTTTCATTATATTCGGACCGGCCATCAGTGGGTATGGATATGAGAAAATTGATTCGGGTGCAATCAATCAGGGACCAAGTGCAGCACATTGGTTCGGAACAGATGACCTTGGACGTGATCTGTTTGCCAGAGTATGGCAGGCGGGACGTGTCTCTCTTTTGATTGGTATTACAGGAGCGCTTGTAGCCAGTTTGATCGGAAGTATCTATGGAGGTATCGCAGCATATTTTGGAGGAATTGTGGACGATATCATGATGCGTATTGTAGAGGTTCTTTTAAGTATTCCATATCTTTTGATTGTTATCCTGATTTCTGTAGTGACGGACAGCAAGAGTCTTGGAACGATGCTGATTGCCTTGACACTGACAGGATGGTGTGGAATTGCCAGACTGGTGCGTGGACAGATGCTTCAGCTGAAATCACAGGAATTTGTCCTTGCAGCAAATGCACTCGGTGTATCGCCGATGAAAATTATTATGAAACATATGATTCCAAATACACTCGGTATGATTATCGTAGCTATTACATTTGATATTCCAGGATACATTTTCTCAGAGGCGTTCTTAAGTTATGTAGGACTTGGAATCCAGCCGCCACAGACAAGCTGGGGAGCTCTTGCATCTGCCGCTCAGCAGAACTTTATGTTCTATCCAACACAGCTTTTGTTCCCGGCAATTATGATTGCCCTTACAATGCTGAGCTTTACTTTGCTTGGTGACGGACTTCGTGACGCATTAGATCCGAAACTTAGAAAATAGTCTGGAGGTAGATGAAGATGGAAAATGAAAAAGTATTAGAAGTAGATAATCTGCATGTTTCTTTTCAGACTTATGCAGGAGAAGTAAAAGCTGTCCGTGGTGTCAGCTTTGAATTAAAAAAAGGTGAGACGCTTGCGTTCGTAGGAGAGTCAGGATGTGGAAAGACCGTAACGGCCAAAGCTGTCATGCGTCTTTTAAAACCGCCATTCGCAGAGATTAAACCGGAGTCGAAGATTGTCTGTAATGGAAAAGATGTCATGAAAATGACGGACAAAGAATTATATAAGTTTCGCGGAGACGAAATCAGTATGATTTTTCAGGATCCAATGACCTCACTGAATCCTACGATGACCATTGGTAAGCAGATTATGGAAAGTCTGATCATTCATCGTGACATGAATAAGGCAGAGGCAAGAAAAGAAGCTATCCGTATGCTTGAGATGGTCAAGATTCCAAGCCCGGAATCTCGAATTGATAATTATCCGCATGAATTATCCGGTGGTATGAGACAACGTGTTATGATTGCCATTGCACTTGCATGTAATCCGAAAATTCTGATTGCAGATGAACCAACAACTGCGCTTGATGTAACAATCCAGGCACAGATTATGGATTTGATGCGCGAATTAAAAGAAAAATCTAATACAGCTATTATTCTGGTAACACATGACCTTGGTGTTGTGGCTAATTTTGCGGATCGTATTCAGGTTATGTATGCAGGCCAGGTCGTAGAGAGAGGAACTGCCCGTGAGATTTTCTATGAAAGCAAACATCCGTATACATGGGCGCTTTTAAGTTCCGTGCCAAAGGTTACCAATGAATCAAAAGAAGAATTATATGCGTTAAAGGGAACACCTCCGGATCTCCTGCTTCCATTACATGAATGCCCATTTGCATCCAGATGTGAGTACTGCATGGGAATCTGTAAAGAGAAAAATCCAATGGAGACATCCTTAAGTGATACACATAAGGTGTCATGCTGGCTGCAGCATCCAAAAGCACCGAAGGTAAAATCCTTCTATGATAAGGAGGCAAAATAATGGATCAGAATAATTATATCTTTGAAGTAGAAGACCTTTGTAAATATTTTCCGGCAGGAAAGAAAAAGGTCGTAAAGGCTGTAGACGGAATTAATCTGAAGATTCGAAAAGGCGAGACGATTGGTCTTGTTGGAGAATCTGGTTGTGGAAAGACAACTTGCGGAAGAACGATTATCAAGTTGTATGAGCCGACAAAGGGAAAGATTCTTTTTGAAGGAAAAGATGTATCCAAACTTCATGGAAAGGAACTGTTATCTTTCAAAAAGGATGTTCAGGTCATATTCCAGGATCCGTATGCATCTCTGGACCCACGTATGACAATCGGAGAGATTATTAGTGAAGGAATGCATGTACATTTGAAACTTTCTCAGAAAGAAATGGATGAAAGAGTCGCAGATCTGTTAAATAAAGTAGGTTTAAATGCTGAATATGCCAACCGTTTTGCTCATGAATTATCCGGTGGTCAGAGACAGCGTGTCGGTATTGCCCGCGCGCTGGCGGTAGAACCGAAGTTTATTATGTGTGATGAGCCAATCTCTGCGCTGGATGTTTCTATTCAGGCACAGGTCGTCAATCTTCTGATCAAATTGCAGAGAGAGATGGGACTGACTTATCTGTTCATTCAATGTCATTAAGTTAAGGATTTTAGTAGTGTGAAAAGTAGTTTTTTACTTTTTGCACTACTTTTTTTGCCTAAAAGCTTGACAAAACTTCACAAAAGTGTGGCGAAGCCATTTGAATATATTCTTTTTTAGGAGGTTCAAATGGCAAATATTTCTTTTATTGTAAAGCAAAAACTGGAGTCTGCTATAAAAATATTATGCAGAGATTTTTCATCACACGTAAAGCGTCCGGGAAAAGACTTTTCTAGGAATCGTAAACTTCCATTTGAAGAGGTGATTCGATTCCTTCTGCCTCTGCAAGGACAATGTATGGATCAGGAATTATTCCGCCACTTTTCAAAGAAACCACTCTTCTTTTCAACAGACTATTCGGGTATTCCGCATAGTTCCGCTATGATTCAGGCTCGGCAAAAACTTTCAGATTCTGCAATGCCGGCCTTGTTCCATTCGTTTACAGAGACTTGTAAAAAAGGTGCGCTTTTCCAGGGTTACCAACTTCTGGCAATAGATGGTTCCCAGTTTTCTGTCCCGGAAAATCTAAAAGAACCACTATGCTGGCGTAAGATACCCAATATTTCAAAGGGAAGAAATGTGATACATTTAAATGCTATGTACCATCTTCAGAGTGGTATTTTTGAAGATGTCGTTTTTCAGCCAATCTGTGAATGTAATGAGCATAAAGCCCTGGCTCAAATGGTAGACCGCCGGTCTTCTGCGTTTCCTGCTATTTTTATGGCCGATCGGGGATACGAAAGTTATAATACTTTCGCCCATATAGAACAAAAAGGGGATAAATACGTGGTTCGGGGAAGAGAATCAGGTACAGGTATCTGTTCTGGTCTGAATCTTCCTGATACAGAAGAATACGATATCGAAAAAGAACTTTATATCTGTAAAAAACATAGCAAAAAAGTAAAAACAAACCCACGAAAATATAAACGAATTCGCAGTGATGCAACATTTGATTTTTTCACAGACGATTGTGAGGAATATCGATTAAATCTTAGAATTGTAAAAATAAAACTTTCTGAAACCACAACTGAAGTACTGTTTACAAATCTTTCTAAAGAGGAATTTTCGGCAGATGATTTAAAACGGTTATATCATATGCGCTGGGGAATTGAAACTGCATTTGACCAGTTAAAATATGCGCTTGGCGCTGCATCTGTTCATTCTAAGAACTCAGAATTAATCATACAAGAATTGTATGGAAAGCTAATTCTGTTCAATTTTTGTAAAACTATAGTTGGTGGAATTGAGGTAAAACAGCAGGAATACTGGAAATATGAATATAAATTGAATATAAAAATGGCAATGTGTATTTGTAGAGAATTCTGGTGCTCCCAGACTTTAGCAGCACCAGAGGTTGAAAAAATGTTGCTGAACTATCTTGTCCCCATAAGGGATAACCGGACTTTTCCACGAGATACGGTTAAAAAGTCAGCAATAGCATTCAACAGTAGGATAGCATAAGATTGTAAAAATGAAAATAGGAACCATGAGAAAGCAGGGGTTTTTCGCTGCTTACTTGTAGTATCCTTGAAAAACAAGAAGCCTTGACAATCCATAAAAAGAAGTGTCAAAGCCTCAATAATTACAATTTTATCCTTAACTTAATGACATTGATCTGTTCATTTCCCATGACCTGTCCATGGTGAAACACATTTCCGACCGTGTCGGAGTTATGTATCTTGGATCCTTCGTGGAGCTGGCAAGCAATGAAGTGCTGTATTCATCTCCGAAGCATCCGTATACACAGGCGTTGATCTCAGCAATCCCGGAAGCAGATCCTGATTATGAGAGCCAGAAGGAAAAGACGAAACTGGAAGGTGAGGTTCCAAGTCCATTGAATCCACCATCTGGATGTAAATTCCGTACCAGGTGTAAATATGCGACCGAGCGGTGTGCGCAGGAGCCCCCAGTGTTCAGAGAGGTAGAGCCGGAGCATTTTGTGGCGTGCCATCTGTTTGATAAAGCCGGAGAAAAATAAGATTTTGATTCACAATTTTTAAATTTATTTTGAACAGACCATGTCTAAAAGGTCTGAATGTAACATGTTAAGGAGGAAAAGACATGCTCAGTCAGAATATGACAGATAAAATCATAGACTACATCATGTCTCATGGAGGGGATTTTGCAGAAGTGTTCGCAGAGCATACACGACGGAATCAGCTTGCCATGACAGGTGGAAATATGTCAGAGGCACTGGCAGGAATTGAATCGGGAGTAGGAATCCGTATATTTTCCGGCGACCAGTGTGCATATTTCTACACAGAAGATGAGAGGGAAGAGAATCTTTTCCGTCTGTTAAAAGAAAACTGGAAGGCAGGGGAACCAGTCAGACCGGACTGGGAGAAGCTGTCTGCAGATCAGAAAATATATGACAGCACGACAGAATATTTCCAAAGTGCTTCTGTCAAAGATAAGATGAAACTTATGGAAAAATGCGACAAAGCAGGACGTGCATATAGTAGTCAGATTTCGCAGATGTATCTGAAATATTTGGATATGGATCAGCATGTGCAGATTGCCAATTCGGAAGGTTGCTACATGGAAGACCACCGCATGAAGACAAGACTCTTTATTGAGGCGGTTGTCCGTGACGACCAGGACGTGCAGCGGAGTTATTATGGACCTGGGGCAATGGGAGGTTATGAGTTCTTGAAACAGATAAATGTAGAAGAGTGTGCCAGAAAGGTCGCACAGAACGCCATCCGCTGTCTGGGAGCCAGAGCTTGCCCGACAGGAAGAATGCCAGTCATTATTGCTAATGGATTCGGAGGATTATTCTTCCATGAGGCCTGCGGTCATTCTCTGGAAGCGACTTCTGTTTCTGACAATGGAAGTGAATTTTCAGGAAAATTAGGTACAAAAGTCGCTTCTGAGAAAGTGACACTAATTGATGACGGAAGTATTCGTGATGGCTGGGGATCTGGCTATATCGATGATGAAGGTGAATTGACAAGAAAAAATGTGCTGATTAAAGATGGAATCCTAAAGAATTATTTGGTGGACCGCCTGAATGGAAAGAAACTTGGTCTGTCTGCAAATGGAAGCAGTCGCCGCGAGAGCTATCGGTTTGCGCCGGTGGCAAGAATGAGCAACACTTATATTGCACCGGGCAGTGATGACGTAGAGAAAATGATTGCGTCTGTAGACCGTGGAATCTATGTAAAGAGTATCAATGCAGGTTCGGTCAACAGTATTACCGGCGAGTTCAACTTTAATACGGGAGAAACATTTCTGATTGAACACGGAGAGATTACGGTGCCGGTTCACAGTGCCACTCTGATTGGAACAGGAGGGGATATCCTTCAGAAAGTCGAGCAGGTAGGAAAGGATTATGAGCTTGGTCAGGGGTTCTGCTATGCCGGAAGCGGAGCTATCTATATTGGGGCAGGACAGCCTACCGTAAAAGTATCAGAGATGACAGTTGGAGGAGACGAGATATGTTAGATTGCAGAGAGCAGAAAACAATAGAAAAGCTGTCTGAGGAGCTTGAAAAAGCTGGCTATACTCACATTTCTTTCCAGGTCGTTCATACGAAGTCAAGAACAACAAGTGTACGTGGCCACAAGTCTGTAAAAAAACAGGACAGCGAGGATGCAGTCTATGTAATCGAGGCTGCTCATGACGGGAAAAAAGAAAAGTCTTACTGGACAGCTCTTCCGGGAGCAGAAGATTTAATTACAATGCTGAGAGAGAATATGGAAGCTCTGGGTGAAAAATATGAAGAAGATGTGGATAATTCTGAGAATTCAAAAGAATCATGTGGAGAGGACGAAAAAGTGCAGTTCATGTGGGAGAACCATGAGACTGTGATGAAAAAGCTTGCAGAGGCAAAGGAAGAAGTTTATCAGGTCCCGAATATAGACCTTGTGGATTATCTTGGATATGAGCAATATTTGGAAGAGATTTATGTATTGGGACCGGGAGATAAGAGGTTCATGGATGCTACAGGATACCACAGTCTCCGTGCAGATTTAAAGGCGGAGAAGGATGGACAGGCATCTTATGCCAGAGGATGCTGTTATGTGAGTGAGTTGGCAGATGACAGTGCAAAGAAGCTGGCGTGTGAGACAGCTAAAGAAGCCAGAGCCGGCCTTGATGCAGAACCGATTGTGTCTGGGCAGTATCCGGTCATTTTGAAAAACTCCGTGATGGCAGAATTACTGGAAGCGTATATTCCGGCATTTTATGCAGACCGGATTAAAAATGAAAGAAGTGCGCTTGCAGGACGTGAGGGTGATAAGATTGCATCTGCAAATGTTTCATTAAAAGAGGTGCCAGATTTGAAAGAGGGCAGAGTATGCCGTAGAATTGATGATGAAGGAATACCTGTGAAAGAAAAATACCTGATAAAAGAAGGAATATTTAAAACAAAACTTGTAAATAAAGAACTTGCGAAAAAATTAAAAATCGAACCTACAGGAAATGGTTTTAAACAATCGCCAAAATCTGATGTGGAAATTGGGATTACAAATGTTATTTTGCAATCTGAATGTGATCTAGGTGAGAAAACAGAATCCTCAATTTTGGACTTGAAGAAAAAAATGTGTCATGGTATCCTTGTAACCGATGTAGATGGTGTATTTGCAGGAATTAATGTAATGACGGGGACATTTTCATTAATTGTAAAAGGAAGAAAGATTGAGAATGGCCGGGAAACAGATGCATTTTGTCAGGTGACGATTGCAGGTAATTTCTTTGATATGCTTGGTCAGATTCAGGGAATCGCAAATGATTACATATCTACATATCCGGATTGCGCAAGTGTAATTGCTCCATCAGTGTATGTAGGAGAATTGGCAGTATCCGGAATATAAGTATGTGATTTCGGAGGAAGAAAATTGTGGAAAACAAAAATCAGACAATGTTACAGCGGGGAATAACATTGTTGACAGTTATTATTGGAAATGCTATGTACGCAGCGGTCGCGGTATTATTCCTGCTTCCGTCAGGGCTGCCGACCGGAGGAACGACAGGTATTGCACTTTTAGTGAACAGATTGACCGGATTATCCGTTTCGATGTTCGTGCTGGGATTTAATATTGTGATGCTGGTAGTCGGATTTATTTTTCTTGGAAAGAAATTCGCATTTACGACCATTGTAAGTACATTTACTTATCCAATTTGCCTGGAGTTATTCGGACAAATCTTTGCAAATGTACATTTCACAGACGATATCTGGCTGAATACGATATTCTCAGGGCTGGGAATCGGAGTGGGGCTTGGAAGCGTCATTCGTATGGGAGCATCCACCGGAGGTATGGATATTCCGCCGTTGATTTTGAATAAATATTTCAAGATACCTGTGTCAGTCAGCCTGAATGCATTTGATATATGCATTCTGCTTGGCCAGGCTATCCTCATACCGCCTGAGATGCTGTTATATGGAGTTATTCTTGTTATAACCTATACAACAGTGCTGAATAAGGTATTGCTCCTTGGTGGCTCGAAAATGGAGGTTAAGATCATCAGCAGAAATCCGGAGCCAATCCGTCAGGCGATTATCGGGCATCTGGACCGGGGACTTACAATTCTGCGTGCAGAGGGTGGATATTCACAGAAAGACCGCCAGGTGCTTCTCGTTGTTGTGTCAAACCGTGAACTGCATCAGTTGGAGCGTATTGTAAAGAATATTGATCCGGAAAGCTTTGTAATCGTAAGTGAAGTCAGAGAAGTCAGAGGTCGTGGATTTTCATTGACAAAAGAGCACAAGAGTACTCAGAGTGAAGAAAATAGTACCAGTGCAAATGTGAAGTAAGAGATTGAAAATATTTAAAATTACGTGAAAGTCAGCCGAAAGTCAGAATTGAAAAATAAGGTAAAAAATTTCCCTAAAATAAGGTTGAAAAAATAAAGTAAAAAAATGATTGACATTAGGATAAACCTCTAGTATAATCATTTTTGCTGGAGAAATACTCAAGAGGCTGAAGAGGCGCCCCTGCTAAGGGTGTAGGTCGGGTGACCGGCGCGAGGGTTCAAATCCCTCTTTCTCCGTAGGTAAGAGATTTGGAAGAAATTCCAAATCTCTTTTTTTCGTTCTAAGCAAAGATCGCTACTTGAAATTTACATTTGCCTGGAGTACTATCTTTTTAAATAAACTACACGTATAGAAGAAAAGAAGCCAAGACGATGTTGGACAGTTCCCATTATGCTATGCTGGAGGTAAAAGAGAAGGTATTACGTTATATGGCTTGCCAGAAGTACCTTGGAAAGAACTACGGGGCAGTTATGCTGCTTGCCGGACCTCCCGGAGTAGGCAAGACATCCATTGCAGTTTCGATTGCAAAGGCGATGGGAAGACCTTGTGTGAAAATATCACTGGCAGGTGTTTCGGATGCATTATTTCTACGAGGAACACAGACAGTATTCAATAATGCCAAGCCGGGAAGGATTGTGGATGCTCTGGTACATGGGAAAAGCTTCTGCCCATTGATCTTATTGGATGAAATTGACAAAATGGGAAGTTCCATCGAACATGGCTGCCCGGAAAATGTACTTCTTGACATATTAGACAGTGACCGTTCAAAATTTGTAGATAACTATCTGGGATTTCCGCTGGATCTGTCAAATGTAATTTTTGTGGCAACAGCTAATAGTCTTGAACCGTTGTCGCCGATATTACAGGATCGTCTGGACATTGTAGAATTACCTCCATATACGATAAGAGACAAAAAGCAAATTGTGAAAGGATACATTTGGCCAAAACTGATCAAGGAGTATCAAATAGAGCAGGTAGATATTGAGGAAGATGCAATAGAAGAATTGATTGCACTGTGTCCGGAGGAAGGTGTCCGTGACCTTGAAAGGATCTGCCGGAAAATGTGTGAATCTGTTATTAGTTTATATTATGTAGAAGGAAATATCATAAAGAACATCAAAGCAGAGAATCTGGCAAAAATAATGGGACCTATTTATTATAGATAAGATTGTAATAATGGGCACTATATTTTGTATGTTATATGCGTGTAAACACTAAGTATAGATGCGGAAAATTAATGAGAAAAAGATGTAAAAAAAGATGAATAAAAGTATTGACATATGGTTGTCTAAATGATATTATAACTAAGCTGATTCGCGAGAAAACAATTCTTAAGAATTAAAAAAAGAATAAAAAAGTTATTGACAAGAGTTAATAATTATGATATTCTAGACAAGCTGTTTCGAACGACAGAGATGATCGAAGCGGACAGTGAAAAAAGAAAAATAAAAAAGTTGTTGACAAGCGATTGTGAATGTGATAATATAAATAAGCTGTCGCTGAGACGACAACAAAGAAAAAGAACCTTGATAATTAAATAATAGACAACAACCCTGAAGATTCTTTAAGAGAAAATTCAGAACGGACATTGAAT
>QFCE01002574.1_pt1:0-190000 | contig 258997 bp, 233 predicted proteins | sample 5346091 | NCBI WGS metagenome assembly QFCE01 (sample SAMN09062252, study PRJNA434731) | Human gut metagenome, whole genome shotgun sequencing project. | isolation source: stool timepoint A chromium assembly | host: Homo sapiens | collected 2015 | reverse complement strand
GTAGCCGGAGGAAGAGAAAACAACATGTGATTCTGGAAGTAGCGGCGAGCGAAACCGGAAGAGCCCAAACCGGAGTGCGTGCACTCCGGGGTTCGGACCGTGGAATTGATCCAAAAGACTTAACAGAACGGCCTGGGAAGGTCGGCCAGAGAGGGTGAAAGCCCCGTAAGTGAAAGGTCGATTGGCATGGCGGTATCCAGAGTAGGTCGAGACACGTGGAACCTTGACTGAATACGCGGGGACCACCCCGTAAGGCTAAATACTCCTTAGTGACCGATAGCGCATAGTACTGTGAAGGAAAGGTGAAAAGGACCCCGGGAGGGGAGTGAAAAAGAACCTGAAACCATATGTTTACAAGCTGTGGAACCACTTTAAATGTGGAACCGCGTACTTTTTGTAGAACGGTCCGGCGAGTTACGCTGGCTGGCGAGGTTAAGTCCTTAAGGGATGGAGCCGAAGGGAAACCAAGTCTGAATAGGGCGAAGAGTCAGTCGGAGTAGACCCGAAACCGGGTGACCTATCCATGTCCAGGATGAAGTTGCCGTAAAAGGCAATGGAGGTCCGAACCCACATCCGTTGAAAAGGGTGGGGATGAGGTGTGGATAGGGGAGAAATTCCAATCGAACCCGGAGATAGCTGGTTCTCCTCGAAATAGCTTTAGGGCTAGCCTCATACAAGTCTTGCGGAGGTAGAGCACTGAATTTCCTAGGGGGCGTCAAAGCTTACCGAAGAATATCAAACTCCGAATGCCGCGTAGATGGTGTATGGGAGTCAGACTGCACGAGATAAGTTGGGTAGTCAAAAGGGAAAGAGCCCAGACCTGCAGCTAAGGTCCCAAAATGTGTGTTAAGTGGAAAAGGATGTGGGATTTCGAAGACAACTAGGATGTTGGCTCAGAAGCAGCCATACATTCAAAGAGTGCGTAATAGCTCACTAGTCGAGAGGTCCTGCGCCGAAAATGTCCGGGGCTGAAACACACTACCGAAGCTCAGGAATGTACTTGTACATTGGTAGAGGAGCATTGTATACGGGAAGAAGCAGTACCGATAAGGAGCTGTGGACTGTATAGAAGAGAGAATGCCGGAATGAGTAGCGAGAGGAAGGTGAGAATCCTTCCGGCCGAATATCTAAGGTTTCCAGAGTAAAGCTGATCTGCTCTGGGTAAGTCGGGGCCTAAGGCCAGGTCGAAAGACGTAACCGATGGACAACAGGTTGAAATTCCTGTACCGCGATATAACAGAACTGTGGGGACACGTGTGGAGAGCACAAGCCGGGAATGGAAAGCCCGGCGCAAGCAAGGTAGGAGTCGTACTGGCAAATCCGTACGGCAATCCGAAGATGTGATGCGTACCGAATTAAGAGTAGGGAAGAGTGTGAGCCATGCGTCAAGAAAAGCCGCTATTGTTTGTATCGCGCCCGTACCGTAAACCGACACAGGTGGATGAGGAGAGAATCCTAAGGCCGACGGGAGAAGCATTGTTAAGGAACTCGGCAAAATGACTCCGTAACTTCGGGAGAAGGAGTGCCACTGAGAGGTGGCCGCAGAGAATTGGCCCAAGCAACTGTTTAGCAAAAACACAGGTCTATGCAAAACCGAAAGGTGAAGTATATGGGCTGACGCCTGCCCGGTGCTGGAAGGTTAAGGGGAGAGGTTAGCGCAAGCGAAGCTTTGAACTTAAGCCCCAGTAAACGGCGGCCGTAACTATAACGGTCCTAAGGTAGCGAAATTCCTTGTCGGGTAAGTTCCGACCCGCACGAAAGGCGTAATGATTTGGGCACTGTCTCAACAATGCACCCGGTGAAATTGAAATACCAGTGAAGATGCTGGTTACCTGCGCCAGGACGGAAAGACCCCATGGAGCTTTACTCCAGCTTGATACTGGGATTCGGTATTGCATGTACAGGATAGGTGGGAGGCTTTGAAGCGGTAACGCCAGTTGCCGTGGAGCTGTTGTTGGGATACCACCCTTGCAGTACTGGGTTTCTAACCAGCGGCCTTAATCAGGTCGGGGGACAATGTCAGGTGGGGAGTTTGACTGGGGCGGTCGCCTCCGAAAGGGTATCGGAGGCGCTCAAAGGTTCCCTCAGAATGGTCGGAAACCATTCGAAGAGTGCAAAGGCAGAAGGGAGCTTGACTGCGACACCGACGGGTGGAGCAGGTACGAAAGTAGGACTTAGTGATCCGGTGGTATAAAGTGGGATTGCCATCGCTCAACGGATAAAAGCTACCCTGGGGATAACAGGCTTATCACTCCCAAGAGTTCACATCGACGGAGTGGTTTGGCACCTCGATGTCGGCTCATCGCATCCTGGGGCTGAAGTAGGTCCCAAGGGTTGGGCTGTTCGCCCATTAAAGCGGTACGCGAGCTGGGTTCAGAACGTCGTGAGACAGTTCGGTCCCTATCCGGCGTGGGCGTAGGATATTTGAGAGGAGCTGTCCTTAGTACGAGAGGACCGGGATGGACTGGCCGCTGGTTGATCTGTTGTTCCGCCAGGAGCATAGCAGAGTAGCCAAGCCGGGACGGGATAAACGCTGAAGGCATCTAAGCGTGAAGCCCCCCTCAAGATGAGATATCCCAACGAAAGTTGTAAGACCCCTTGAAGACGACGAGGTAGATAGGACAGAGGTGGAAGTGTGGTAACACATGGAGCTGACTGTTACTAATAGGTCGAGGGCATAACCAAGTAAGGTGGATAGGTAAAGATGTTAAAAAGTTTCTTATATGCGATTTTGAAGGTACATCCTTCATAAGGCCCAGTGGCTCAGTTGGTTAGAGCGCCGCCCTGTCACGGCGGAGGTCGAGAGTTCGAGTCTCTTCTGGGTCGTTATGGGATCATAGCTCAGCTGGGAGAGCATCTGCCTTACAAGCAGAGGGTCATAGGTTCGAGCCCTATTGGTCCCATTACAACTTAAAAGTTGTTAGTTATATTGAATATGGGTGGATTCCCGAGTGGCCAAAGGGGACAGACTGTAAATCTGCTGCTTAATGCTTCGGTGGTTCGAATCCACCTCCACCCATTAGCCTAAAGGCTTGCGCCGATGTGGCTCAATTGGCAGAGCAGCTGATTTGTAATCAGCAGGTTATCGGTTCGAGTCCGATCATCGGCTTAACTCTTTTAAAGAGAAATTTTAATATCGCGGGGTGGAGCAGTCTGGAAGCTCGTCGGGCTCATAACCCGAAGGTCGTAGGTTCAAATCCTGCCCCCGCAACTTACATTGGCAACAGCTGATGTGATGAATGCCCAGATAGCTCAGTTGGTAGAGCAGAGGACTGAAAATCCTCGTGTCACTGGTTCGATTCCGGTTCTGGGCATTTTCCTTTATGATTTGCATATTGGAAGAGACGGGCGTGTAGCTCAGGTGGTAGAGCACTTGACTTTTAATCAAGTTGTCCGGGGTTCGAATCCCCGCACGCTCATGCAGACAAGCAAGAACTTTAAAGGTTCTTGCTTTTTTTTGTACTTTTATTTAATATTATGTATAAGAGATATTAGAGACAAGAGGAGAGGCAACAGAAGTTATGAGCTAAACAATAAAAAGTACAAATGAGGATGAAGAGTTATGGGGAAAAAGAGAAGATACATCACAGGGCTTGATGGCATAAGAGCAATTGCGGTTATTATGGTACTGGCATATCATTTGAAGCTGGCTTTATTTAAGAGCGGCTTTCTTGGTGTGACAGTATTTTTTGTTTTATCAGGATATTTAATTACAGGCATACTGATTTCCGAAGTAGAAGAAGAAGGAACAATAGATTTGAAGAACTTTTGGTTGAGGCGTATCAGGCGTCTTGTTCCTGCAGTTATGTCAATGGCAGTTGTTATAATATTTGTCAGCGCAGTCGTAAACAGGATTATTTTTACAAAGGGCTGTAAGGATTTCCTGGCATCTGTTCTGGGATTTAATAACTGGTGGCAGATTTTTAATAAGGTATCTTACTTTGAAGCGGCCGGAGTACCGTCACCATTTACGCATTGTTGGTCACTGGCGATTGAGACACAATTTTATCTGATATATCCATTGATTCTTCTGGGAATCTATAAGTTAGTAAAAAGCAGAGGAGAGGGACGGGCAAAGAGAGGTCTTTTGTTTGCAGGAGTAACGTTGCTGCTGGCGCTGATCTCAGTAATTTTGATGATTGTATTATTTGATCCACAGCAGGATGCCAGCCGGGTATATTATGGGACAGACACGAGAGCATTTTCCCTTTTATTCGGTGCAATACTTGCAATTCTGTGGGAGTACCAGATGGTTCCAAGAAGGCTTTCAGCTAGTGTCAATATGGTTTTGGGCAGTGTGTCTTTTGCAGTGTTGCTCGTGATGACGATAGCAATCAATGGTTCCAGTAATTTCTGGTACAGAGGAGGACAATTTGTAGGAACAATTCTGACCGTGTTGGTTATCTATACAGTATCAGGACGAAAGACCTGGCTTAGCAGATTCTTAAGTAATCCAGTATTGAAATGGATTGGGGATCGTTCATACAGCATATATCTGTGGCATTATCCAATCATTTTGTTAATCAGTAAGGGGATAAAGGCATCCTGGTGGATTACATTGATTGAAATTGTATTAAGTGTTGTCCTGGCAGAGCTTTCTTATCGTTTTATTGAGACACCGATCCGCCATGGTATTATTGGTGAATATTTGAATATTTTAAGAAGCAGACCGAAATCCAGGCAGGAGAAGAAGCGCCAGGTACAGGTGGCAAGAAGAAGTTTAAAGGTAATGGCAGGCACATTTGTACTGACCGTGTCACTGATACTTTGCATGATATTTGTGCCGAAGAAAAATGCATTGGATACATTACAAAAACGTGAGTCAAAGGCAAAAGAGACCGGTAAGATGACGGAAGAACAACTTGCAAAGCAGAAAGCGAATGGTTCAGAGAGTGAAGATACCATCTGCACGACTGATCTGACGGATGATGAGCTTCTGGAAGGTTTAAATCTCCTGCTCATCGGGGATTCTATTGCAGTTGATGTGACAGATGATTTTTATGAAATGTTTCCAAACAGCGTCAGTGATACTAAAATCGGACGGATCACATCACTTGGTAAACAAGTTCTTGATTCCTACATTGATGAAAAGAAATGGGAAGGAGAAGGCGTCATATTTGCATCACTTTCGAACAGTCCGATCAATGGTGAACTTGAAGCTATTCGGGAGAAGATAGGAAAGGATATGCCATTGTTTCTGACAACAGTCCGGATTCCGCATGATACGTTCGAAGAGGAAAGCAACAGCAAAATAAAAAAATTCGTAGAAGAAAATGATCATACATATCTGATCGACTGGTATGCTGCAAGCGAGGGTCATGATGAGTATTTTGATGCAGATGATACACATTTGCTCTCGGCAGGTGCGAAAGCATATGCAAAATGTATCAAGGAGGCTGTACTGGATGCATACAAGAAGGAGAATATCGAAATTCCTAAGTCAAGATTAGTTAGTAGTACAGACACAAGTACGGACAGCAGTAATGATAGTAGTACAAATGCAAGTACAGAATAGTTTTTATTTACTGAGAAAAAAGCATGTAAAACGGGTGTAAAGGCTGTAAACATGGTGTCAGATATTTAACAATAATCACTGATAGAATTCTAACAAGTAAGAAAAATATTTAACGCTTGACTTTATTATCAGACAGCTGTATTCTGAGGTTAAGTTGAAGGAAGGACTTGTGAGATACCACTATCATGTGAGACGCGACACATGGAATGATAGACTGGAGCCGAAGGGGCAAGCAGAAACTCTCAGGCAAAAGGAACGGGTCTGGACAACACTCTGGAGAACAATGGAAGGGATTGTACCGAAGAAGTAACTTACCTGCCATACACGCGAAGACCGGTAAGTAATCTTTCAGGTGAAAGGACAGAGGCAGATAAAAAATAATTAGTCTTAAGATTGTTAAGAAATTATTTTTTACCTGCTTTTTTTGTACCCTTTTTTAAAAATTTTTGGGGAAATTTGGAGGATGATTAGAAAATGAACATGGTTGAACAGGTAACAGATTATGTGAAGAACTATGACGAAGAGGTTGGAAAAGCAATTGAGTTGGAGCTTGGACGCCAGAGAAGAAACCTGGAGCTGATCGCATCTGAGAACATTATCAGCCCGGCAGTGATGATGGCTATGGCAACTGTACCGGCAAATAAATACGCAGAAGGATATCCGGGCAAGAGATATTATGGGGGCTGCGAGAATGTAGATATTATTGAAAATCTGGCAATTGAGAGATTAAAAGAATTATTTGGCTGTGATCATGCATGTGTTCAGCCACATTCAGGAGCAAATGCAAACAATGCAGTATATCAGGCACTGATTAAACCGGGTGACACAGTAATGGGACTGAACCTGGCACACGGCGGACATCTGACACATGGATCACCGGTAAACCAATCCGGTATTTTATATAATTTTGTTCCTTACAACATCAATGATGACGGAGTACTGGATTACGATGAGATTCGAAAACTTGCACATGAATGTAAGCCGAAGATGATTGTTGCAGGAGCTTCCGCTTATCCAAGAGAGATCCGATTCGATATCTTTGCAGATATTGCAAAAGAAGTTGGCGCTTATCTCTTCGTAGATATGGCACATATCGCAGGACTGGTTGCAGCAGGACTTCACCAGAATCCGGTTCCATACGCAGATGTAGTTACAACGACAACGCACAAGACACTGAGAGGACCAAGAGGCGGAGTGATCATGTGTAAGGAAGAACATGCAAAAGCAATTAACAAAGCAATCTTCCCGGGAACTCAGGGTGGTCCGCTGATGCATATTATTGCAGCAAAAGCTGTCTGCTTCGGAGAGGCATTGAAACCAGAGTTCAAAGAGTATCAGAAGCAGGTAGTGAATAACGCGAAAGCACTTGCAGATGTATTGATTGCAGAAGGCTTCAATCTGGTAAGTGGTGGAACGGATAACCACTTGATGTTAGTAGATCTTCAGAACATGAACATTACCGGAAAAGAACTTCAGAACCGACTGGACGAGGTTTACATCACAGTCAATAAGAACTCAGTACCAAATGATCCGGCAAGCCCATTTGTAACAAGTGGAATCAGAATTGGTACACCGGCAGTTACAACAAGAGGACTGAAGGAAGAGGATATGAAGATAATCGCAAAACTGATCAAGATGACAGTGACAGACTTTGAGACAAAGGCAGATGAGATCAGAGATGAAGTTACAAAAATCTGCGAGAAATATCCATTATATGAATAAATTAATGTACCTATAATTAACGTCCCTATTAAAAACAAGAAGGAGGATATGATATGGAGTTAAAAACACCACTTTATGATGCGCATGTGAAAGCAGGCGGTAAGATCGTTCCATTTGCAGGATATCTTTTACCGGTACAGTATGGAACAGGTGTTATCACAGAGCATATGGCAGTTAGAGAAAAAGCAGGACTTTTCGATGTGTCTCATATGGGAGAGGTATTGTGCCAGGGAAAAGATGCACTTGCAAACCTGCAGAAGCTGTTGACAAATGATTTTACCAACATGGTAGATGGGCAGGCAAGATACAGCCCGATGTGTAACGAGAATGGTGGAACGGTAGATGACCTGATCGTATACAAACGTGGAGATAATGATTACTTTATCGTAGTAAATGCGGCGAACAAAGATAAAGATTATCAGTGGATGTTAGACCATCAATTCGGAGAGGTCACATTTACAGATGCATCTTCCCAGTATGGGCAGATTGCACTTCAGGGACCAAAAGCAATGGAGATTCTGAAGAAATTAACGGCAGAAGAGAACATTCCAAAGAAATATTATCATGCAGTATTCGATACAGAGGTAGCTGGAATCCCATGTATCATTTCCAAGACAGGATACACAGGAGAGGACGGAGTCGAGTTATATCTGGCAAGTGAAAATGCTGAGAAAATGTGGGATGCACTTTTAGAGGCCGGAAAAGACGAAGGGCTGATTCCATGTGGACTTGGAGCCAGAGATACACTTCGTATGGAAGCAGCGATGCCACTGTACGGACATGAGATGGATGATGAAATATCACCACTTGAGACAGGCCTGAAATTTGCAGTCAAGATGGGAAAAGAGGAAGACTTCATCGGAAAGAAAGCCATGGAAGAGCGTGGTGAGCCGAAAATTACAAGAATCGGACTCAAAGTAACCGGAAGAGGAATTATCCGTGAACATCAGGATATCTATGTTGGAGAAAAGAAAATCGGACATACAACAAGCGGAACACATTGTCCGTTCCTGGGATATCCAATCGCAATGGCATTAGTAGATGCCGGAAGTGTAGAGATCGGTAATAAAGTAGAAGTAGATGTAAGAGGACGTAAAGTCGAGGCAGAAGTCATAGCACTGCCATTCTACAAGAGAGCGAAATAAGTTTTGTTGAAGGATTAAAAAAGAGAATATATAAAAAAGGAGATTATTAAGATGGAAATCAGAGAAGGATTATTATATGCAAAATCACATGAGTGGGTAAAAGAAGAAGGAGATGTTGTTACAATTGGTCTTACAGACTACGCACAGTCTGAGCTTGGAGACTTAGTATTTGTAAATCTTCCGGAAGAGGGAGATAGCGTATCCGTTGGTGAGGCATTTGGTGATGTTGAGTCTGTAAAGGCTGTTTCCGATGTATATTCACCGGTTTCCGGAGTTGTGTGTGAGATTAACGAGGAGCTTTTAGATGCACCGGAATCTATCAACGGAGCACCATATGATGCATGGTTTATCAAAGTAAAAGAAGTATCTGAGAAAGAGGAATTATTATCCCCATCAGAATACGAGGCATTTGTAGCAAGCGAGCAGTAAGGCAAAGACGGGAGGTGTACGGCATATGGGAAGCTATGTACCGAATACGTTAGAAGAACGTCAGGAAATGTTAAAAGAGATTGGATACAGTTCTATCGAGGATCTGTTCGCACATATTCCTGATGAGGTTAAGATCAAAGGCGGACTGAATATTCCGGAAGGAAAGTCAGAACTGGAAGTCCGCAGAGAGATGGAAAATATCGCATCAAAGAATCAGGTATTCAAGACCATTTTCCGAGGTGCAGGAGCATACAGACATTTTATTCCATCCATAGTGAACAGTGTGATTTCAAAAGAAAATCTGCTGACAGCATATACACCGTATCAGGCAGAGATCAGTCAGGGAATCTTACAGTCCATTTTCGAGTATCAGACAATGATCTGTGATCTGACCGGAATGGACGTGTCCAATGCCTGTGTGTATGACGGTGCCGAGGCGGCAGCAGAAGGTGTGGCAATGTGCCAGGAGAGAAAGCGTAAGAAAGCCTTCGTATCCGCAGCGATCCTGCCGGATGCACTGGCAACGATACATACGTATTGTCATGGAAATGGAATGGAGATCGTGGAGATTCCGGAAAAAGATGGTGTGACAAATCTGGATTATCTGAAAGAAAATATAGACGAGCAGACAGCATGTGTCTATATCCAGCATCCGAACTATTACGGTAATCTGGAAGATGCACAGACAATCGGGGAAATTGCTCATGGTGCCGGGGCAAAATATATCATGGGTGTGAATCCAATCTCCCTTGGAATCATCAAGACACCGGCAGAGTACGGTGCAGATGTGGCAGTCGGAGATGGACAGCCACTGGGACTTCCACTTGGATTTGGAGGACCATACTTAGGATTTATGGCAGCCACAGAAGGCATGATGAGAAAGCTTCCGGGAAGAATTGTCGGTCAGACAGAAGACCATAATGGAAAGACCGGATATGTATTGACACTTCAGGCAAGAGAGCAGCATATCCGCAGAGAAAAAGCTTCCAGTAACATTTGTTCCAATCAGGCACTTTGCGCGCTGGCAGTTGGCGTGTACATGTCGGCTATGGGAAGTGAAGGAATCAAAGAAGCAGCGCTTCAGTCTGCTTCCAAAGCACATTATCTGGCAGCAGAGCTTGATAAGATCGGATTCAAAGTAGAGAATAAGGGAGAATTCTTCCACGAATTTGTAACTGTATCTGAAAAATGTCCTTGCGAAGCATTAAAGGCGCTGGAAGAGCATGGAATCCTGGGAGGATATCCACTTGGAAACCATCGAGTATTATGGTGCTGTACAGAGATGAACACAAAAGAAGAGATGGATGAAGTTATCCGCATTTTAAAGGAGGTGTAGAGCATGTTAGTATTTGAAAAAAGCAGAGCCGGACGAGGCATGAGCATGCTCCCAGCCTGCGATGTAGAAATCAAAAAACCTGGTGAGAAGGATGCAAGACAAAAAGAGCTTCACCTTCCGCAAATGTCTGAGAATGACCTTTCCAGACACTATACAGAACTGGCAAAGAAATCCCATGGAGTCAATGATGGATTCTATCCACTTGGATCTTGTACGATGAAGTACAATCCGAAAATTAATGAAGATATGGCAGCATTGCCTGGATTTACCCAGATCCATCCGCTGCAGCCAGAACATTCTGTACAGGGATGCCTGGAAGTTCTGAAAAAATCCGAAGAATACCTGTGCGAGATCACAGGAATGGACGGTATGACATTCCAGCCTGCAGCAGGAGCTCACGGAGAGTTTACAGGTCTGATGCTCATTAAGGCATATCATGAGAGCAGAGGAGACGAGAAGAGAACAAAAATCATTGTACCGGATTCTGCGCATGGAACCAACCCGGCCAGTGCTACAATGGCAGGCTATAAGGTAGTCAGCATTGCATCTGCACCGGACGGAGGAGTAGACCTTGAAGCGTTAAAGGCAGCATGTGGAGAAGATACTGCAGGACTGATGCTGACCAATCCGAACACTGTCGGACTGTTTGACAAAAATATTTTAAAAATTACAGAAATCGTACATGAATGCGGCGGTCTTTGCTATTACGATGGAGCAAACCTGAATGCAGTTATGGGAACTGTAAGACCTGGAGATATGGGATTCGACGTGATTCACCTGAACCTTCATAAGACATTTTCAACACCTCATGGAGGCGGAGGTCCGGGAAGCGGACCGGTTGGCTGCAAGAGTATGTTGCTGCAGTTCCTGCCATCCTACAGAGTGGTAGAAAAAGAAGGGGCTCTGGCAATGGAGAAAGCTGAGCATAGCATCGGTGAGATGAAAGAATTCTACGGAAACTTCCTTGTAGTTGTCAAAGCACTGACATATCTTATGACACTTGGAAAAGAAGGAATTCCGGAGGCAAGCCAGAACGCAGTTCTGAACGCGAACTATATGATGAACAAGTTAAAAGACCTCTATACAATGGCATATGATGAGGTATGCATGCATGAGTTCGTTATGAGTCTGGAAGATCTGAAGAAGAAAGCAGGCGTATCTGCAATGGATATCGCAAAAGGACTTCTGGATAATGGAATCCATCCACCTACAATGTACTTCCCGTTGATTGTACATGAAGCGTTGATGGTAGAGCCGACAGAGACAGAGTCAAAAGAAGTACTGGATCATGCAATTGAGGTATTTCGTAAGCTTTACAATGACGCACTTGAGAATCCGGAAAGCCTGCTTCAGGCACCAGTGACAACACCGGTCACAAGAATGGATGAAGTTGAGGCAGCAAGACATCCGGTATTGAAATATGAATTTGAATCATAATTCGCAGATGTAACAACAAAAATTGAAAAAGAATAGGATAAGGGGATCGCATATGGTAGAGAAGATTACTTACATTGAGAGCGGTCAGTTTCATCCATATAAAAACCTTGCAGTGGAGGAGTATTTACTCCTCTACTGTGAGCCTCAGGAATGTATTTTATATTTGTGGCAGAATCAGAATACCGTTGTAATCGGAAGAAATCAGAATGCCTGGAAAGAATGTAAAGTTGAAAGTCTTGAGGAAAATGGAGGACATCTGGCACGTCGTCTCTCTGGTGGCGGAGCGGTATATCATGACCTGGGAAATCTGAATTTCACATTTCTCGTATCAAAAGAAAATTACAGCATTGACAGACAGTTGGAAGTTATTGTCAAAGCAGTGCAAAAGTTAGGTGCAAAAGCGGAGAAGTCCGGAAGAAATGACATTTTGATTGATGGAAAGAAATTTTCCGGAAATGCATTTTATGAGCAGGAGCAGCATTGCTATCATCATGGAACATTGATGATGAATGTGAACAAAGAGATGCTATCCAAGTATCTGACTGTATCAAAGGAAAAATTACAGTCCAAAGGTGTGGATTCTGTAAAATCAAGAGTGACTAATCTGGTGGATTACATACCGGATCTGACACTGGAAGCATTGAAAAAAGCACTTCGTGAAGCATTTGAAGAAGTCTATGGCCTGACATCAAATGAGTGTAAGATGGAAGATCTGGATCAGAAAGAAATCGAAATGAGGACGAAACATTTTTCCTCCTGGGACTGGCGCTTTGGACGGAAAATTGATTTCCAGTATGAGATATCAAAGAGATTTTCGTGGGGGCAGATGAATATTCAGTTCCAGGTGGATAAAGGAAAGATTTCTGATGTCAATGTGTACTCAGATTCGCTGAAACCTATGACGATCGAGAAGCTTCCGAAGTATTTAAAAGGTATCCGTTATCATAAGAAGAATATTTGCTCGGAGCTTAGACTTTACTGGGCTGAGGACAAGCAGGAAGAAGAGATGATAGCAGATATTATCGAGTGGATAAAAGAGGAAGAACTCTAGCAGAAAAAATGTCTTTCCGAATTCAAGTGTTACATCCAGTTGAACAAGGTGGAAAGATAAGAAAGAAGTTGTGGAAAAAGACACTGCCATCTGGCAGTATTGTGGATAATTACAGGAGGACATCAGTATGAGCGAGAAATATGATGTAATCGTGATCGGTGCCGGACCGGGAGGATATGTGGCTGCTATTAAGGCAGCAAAGCTTGGATTTAAAACGGCTGTGATTGAGGCAAGAGAAGCAGGCGGAACATGTCTGAACCGTGGATGTATTCCGGCAAAAGCAATGATTCATGCAGCAGAAGTATATAGAAGCGCAAAAGAGTGTGAGCGCTTTGGTATCCATGCAGAAAATGTAACATTTGATTTTGAAAAAATATTTGAATACAAAGAAGAGACAACAAAGCAGCTTGTTTCCGGTGTGGAAGGGCTGTTTAAGGGCAACGAAGTTGACCAGATCTCCGGAAAAGGAACCCTTCTTCCGGATAAGAAAGTAAAAGTTGTGTCTGAAGGCGGGGAACAGGTGCTGGAAGCAGAGCATATCATTCTGGCAGCAGGATCTAAGCCGTTGATCCTGCCGATTCCGGGAATGGATCTTCCGGGAGTCCTGACCAGTGATGAACTGTTCCGTATGAAGAGTGTGCCGGAGAGCCTTACAATTATCGGTGGCGGAGTTATCAGTGTGGAATTCGCAACGGTTTACGCAGAACTTGGCTGTAAGGTGACGATTCTTGAGGCACTCCCGAGAATTCTTCCGAATATGGATAAGGAGATCTCTCAGAATTTGAAATTAATTTTGAAAAAACGTGGCATTGATATTCACACAGCAGCTGCTGTACAGGGTGTAGAAGCAGATGGAGACCAGTACATTTGTAAGTATGTGGAGAAAGAAAAAGAGCAGAATGCAGCCTCCCAGTATGTATTATGTGCGGTTGGAAGATGCCCGAACACAGACGGACTCTTTACAGAAGATGCGACACCGGAGATGAACCGCGGACGTGTCGTTGTAAATGAGAAGTTCGAGACAAGTATTCCGGGCGTGTATGCAATCGGAGATCTGATCTTTGGAGCACAGCTTGCCCATGCAGCAAGTGCCCAGGGAATCCAGGTGGCAGAGCAGCTTGCCGGAAAAGAAGTGTCTGTCGATGTAAATGTAGTTCCGGGCTGTGTATACACAGATCCTGAAATTGCATCTGTCGGTATTACGGAAGATGAGGCAAAAGAAAAAGGTATTGCCGTTAAAGTTGGTAAGTTCATTATGAGCGCAAATGGAAAATCGCTCATCACAAAAGAGGAGAGAGGATTTATCAAAGTTGTTGCGGAAGAAGAGAGTGGCGTGATCGTCGGAACACAGATGATGTGTGCAAGAGCGACAGATATGATTGGTGAATTCGTAACAGCAGTTGCCAATAATATGACAGTATCACAGCTTCTGAAAGGTATGCGTGCACATCCGACTTACAATGAAGGAATCGGAGAAGCGCTTGAAGAGCTGGAAGGCGGAGCAATCCATGTAATGCCGAAGAAAAAGAAATAATTTTCTATAACTTTGAAGAAGAGGAACATATATGGGAAGTATTTTTGATATTTTAGGACCGGTCATGGTCGGTCCATCCAGTTCCCATACAGCGGGAGCTGCCAGGATCGGTTATACGGCCCGGCAGCTTTTTGGCGAATCTGTGAAAAAAGCAGAAGTATATCTTCACGGGTCATTTGCCGCTACGGGGAAAGGGCATGGTACAGACCGTGCGATTATTGCAGGGCTTCTTGGAATGAAACCAGATGATTTGAGAATTCCAGTGGCATTTGAGGAAGCCAAAAAAGCTGGAATGGAATTTACGATTGCAAATAAGGAATTAAAAAATGCACATCCGAATACCGCCAGAGTGATTATGGAAAATGCTGATGAAAGAAGGATGGTCATTCAGGCGTATTCTATCGGCGGAGGCCGGATCCGTGTCAGCAATCTTGACGGAATTGAAGTTGATTTCAGTGGAGAAAGTAATACATTGATCGTCCGCAACCAGGACAGACCGGGATGTATTACGGAGGTCAGTGCAGCACTTAGCAAAGAAAAAATCAATGTAGCAACCATGCAGGTGTTCCGCCACAAGAGAGGCGGAAGCGCAGTCATGGTTGTAGAGACAGACCAGCCAATTCCACAGAATGTAGTGTCAGAGCTGAAAAAGAAAGAAGATATTCTGGAAGTGATCTCACTGAATCTGGAAGAAAGGGGGGCTTAACATGGCATATCAGGCAGTGGAAGAAATACAGAACCGATGTGAAAAAGAAGGCATTCCTTTCTGGAAAGCAGTGCAGTTAGAGGATTGTGAGGAAAATGGAATTACAGAAGAAGAATCCTGGCAGCAGATGACACTGATGTGGACCCGGATGAAAGAAGGCGTAGATGCATATAATCCTTCTGAGATATCCAGAAGTGGTCTGGTAGGAAAAGAAGGCGGTCTCATGGATGAGTATCGTCAGAATGAAAAGCCACTTTGTGGTGATTTTGTGTCAAAGGTGATTGCAAATGCGTTAAAAATGGGATGCAATAATGCCTGTATGAAACGTATCGTTGCAGCACCAACGGCAGGTGCATGCGGTGTTATGCCTGCAGTTCTTGTCACTTATTTCAGGGAGTATGGCGTAGAGGAAGACCGTATGATCGAAGCTATGTATGTGGCAGCAGGAATCGGACAAGTCATTGCAAACCGAGCATCTCTGGCTGGGGCATCTGGTGGATGTCAGGCAGAAATTGGTTCAGGATCTGGAATGACAGCGGCAGCAATCTGTGCAGTCAAAGGAGGAAGTGCTGTTCAGATGGGGCATGCTTGTGCGATGGCACTCAAGAATCTGATGGGGCTTGTGTGTGATCCGGTAGCAGGGCTTGTAGAAGTTCCGTGTGTAAAAAGAAATGTAGGCGGTGCAGTCAATGCATTGGCGGCAGCAGATATGGCATTGGCAGGAATTATCAGTCAAATTCCGGTGGATCAGGTCATTGATGCTATGGGTGAAGTCGGAATGAAGATGGATGTAAGTCTTAGAGAAACCAGTCTTGGGGGCGTAGCGGTCAGTCCACGAGGGGTGGAGATTGCGGAAAAGCTTGGAATGTAGGTAGGGACTTTCGAAGTTTAAGTTTGAAAAAGAAGTGTATGGATATAGAAAAAAAACTGTCTTTGAAGACAGCTTTTTTTCTATAAGATTTATCAATAGGGAAATGAAAACGTCTGTTTCATATTGCTGATTGTTTAGATCAGCTCGAGGTATGCTGCGCACAGTTCTAATGTGTTCATCAGTCCTTTGATGTGTGTGCGTTCCATACCGTGGGAAGCCTGCACGCCCGGTCCGATGAGTGCAGCGCGTGTGTCATATCCGGCTCTCCATACTGCTAAAGCATCTGAGCTATAACGTGGATAAATGTCTGTGACAGCGTCAAGATTATGTTTTTTAGCGAGGTTAACAAGTCTAGTTGTCATCTCGTAGTCGAAAGGACCGGATGAATCTTTTGCACAGATGGATACCTGTTCTTCTGTGCAAGTCAGGTCAAGACCGACACATCCCATGTCTACAACGAGAAGTTCTTTAATATCTTTCGGGAGTGTTGCTCCGCCGTATCCGATTTCCTCGTGCGTTGAGAAACAAATATATGTCTTATGCTTTGGTTTTATGTCGTTGTCTTTCATGATTTTTAAAAGTGTAAGCTCCAGCGCGGAACAAGCTTTATCATCGATGAAACGAGATTTCAAGAATCCGCTTTTTGTAAATGTTGTCTTAGGGTCGTAGCATACGAAATCTCCTGCATGAATTCCGAGCGCTTCTACATCTTCTTTCGAGTGAACAATCTCATCGATACGAACGGCCATGTTCTGCTCATCTCTGTCTCTTGTAGATGCATCCGGGAATACGTGAACTGCCGGTGACAGGGAAAGAATGGTTCCAGTGTAAACTCTTCCGTCTCTTGTGTGGATGTTACAGTACTCACCGTCCAGAGATGGAAGAAGTGGTGATCCGATGGAAGTAATCATCAACATTCCGTCAGATGTAATAGAGCGGACCATAAGTCCCAATGTATCTACGTGTGCAGACAGAGCAACTGGCTCAGAGTCATCTTCACCTTCTACGGTTACAATAACATTACCAATATTGTTCTTATAAACAGGATACCCCAGTTCTTTTACTGTATCGATCAAATAGTCAGTTACTTTTGCTGTAAATCCACTGGTACTGTCGATGGACAGAAGAGAAGTTGCTGTGTCGATCAGATAATTCTGATATTGTTCAAAATTCATAGTAAAACCTCCAATATTAAAAAGTTGTTATTGCAATTTGTCAATCACCGTGGTATATTTAAACCACAAATCCTATTGTTAACAATCTACAATAAACAAAACAAATTGTCAAGTCTTAATAGTAAAATTGTAAGACTTGAGTAAACCAAGGAGGAACAAAAGAAAAATGAAAACTTTAATTTCAAGTACAGAGGGTCTGTTGTTTGTAATTTTACTTATGGTAGCATTCTCACTTTGGCTTCAGAGGTACAAGGTATTCCGTTCACTGGGACCAGTACTGACAGTTGTAATCATCGGAATCGTACTTTCTAACACACATGTTGTGCCGATATCACATGATTTGTACAGCTCAATTTCTACTTATTGTGTACAGGCAGGAATTTCCATCTGTCTGTTAAGCATGAATGTGACAGAGCTTAAGAAGCTGAATCGTCAGCCGGTTATTGCTTTAGTATCTGCAATCTTCTCCGTATGTATCGTGGCAATTGGTCTTGGTATCATCTTTGCACCACAGATTACAGAAGGATGGAAATGTGCAGGAATGTTCGTAGGAACATACACAGGAGGAACACCGAACTTAACGGCAATTGCGACAGGAGTTGACTGTTCAAGAGAGACACTTGCAGCAGCAAATGCAGCAGACTATGTAGTATCTACACCACTGATGGTTCTGATGTTTGCAGCACCGGCTATTTTCAAAGCTTCTAAGAGATGGAATAAATTATGGCCATACTCATTTACAGAGGAAGAGCTTGATGAAGGTGAGCATAAGCCACTGATGTCTGACAAAGAATGGTCCATCAAAGATATAGCATGGCTTCTTACAATCGGATTTGGTGTAGCATTTATTACAACAGCAATTGCACAGCGCATTTTCCCTGATACATTCTGGAAAGCAGGAAGACTCCTTATGGTTACAACAATTTCTATCTGTCTTGCACAGTTAAAACCAGTGAAGAAACTTCGTGGTAACCTGGACCTTGGACTTTTCATTTCCCTGTGCTTCCTTGCAACAATCGGATTTGCAGTAGATTTAAGAGAGTTCGTAGGATCAGCATTTATGATGACATTATATGTATTCCTGATGTTAATCGGATGTACAATATTACATTTCCTGATCTGCCGTTTGTTCAAGATCAAATACGAGTATGTACTTCTTTCTATGGTAGGATGTATCGTAGACGGACCGACAGCATCTCTGACAGCAGCAGGTGGAAACTGGAAATCACTGATTAATGTCGGATTGATCATGGGAGTTATCGCCGGAGCATGTGGAAACTATGTCGGAATATTTGTCGCCTATGTGGTTAAGGCTATATGCGGCCTATAGGCTTGTAAGTGGCAGTATATAGCAAAAAAATATCAGTAAAGAGTTTCCTTTTCTACATTTGTTATGCTATGATTAAAGAAATCAAAAATATTGCGCATTGTATGAAAACAACTGCTGGGAGCAGAATGATATTATATGTAGTAAGGAAATGAAATCATATGGCAAAATTAAGATATCGTACATTGAGAGAAAATGTTGTAGATGAAATTCGGATGAAAATCTTGAACCGGGAATATGAACCGGGAATGCGAATCGTAGAGCAGAACCTGTCCGATGAACTTGGAGTAAGTCGAGGACCAATCAGAGAAGCTTTGCGTCAGCTGGAACAGGAAGGACTCGTAGAATATGTGAGAAATGTTGGATGTTCGGTCAAGCAGGTTACATTGGAAGATATTTATGAAATCTATCTGCTTCGTGCAACTTATGAGCAGGTAGCAGTTCGAACATATGAGGGACAGCTTTCCGATGAAGATCTTGCACAGATGGAATCCATCGTGGAAGAGATGAAGATTTTTGGTGAGGATGATTTAGGGGATCTTGTAGATTGTGATTGTAGGTTTCACCAAGTAATCGTCGAAAAAGCAGGTCTGAACAGACTTCTGAAAGCCTGGACCGAATTGAATTACGGCAATATTGTCTGCTATTTTGCCGGAAATTCGGACCGGAAGGAAGCGGCAAACCGGCAGCATGATATTCATGAACGACTTTTGAATGTATTTAGGAGTAAAGACGAAGAGACAATCTGCAACGCAATTTCGGAGCATTATATGAAGACAGTAAAGCGTCTGATAAAAGAGGGATCCATGTCAGACGAAAGTTTTAAATATAAAGTGTAGAAGTATATGAATTGAATGAAAGATGCCGGTCCATGGGGGGACGGCATCTTTTTTGTGGAGGTTTAAGTATGGAACGTAAAAATATGTGGGAACACTATACGGAAGAGCAGGAAAGAGAACTGGAGGAACTGGCAGTCAGATACAGAAAATGTCTGGATCAGTCCAAGACGGAGAGAGAGTGTGTGACACTGTCCATTGCAATGGCAGAGGAAAAGGGATATCAGAATATTGAGGACTGTATCCGTGAGGGTGTGACACTGAAAGCCGGGGATAAGGTTTATGCACAGTATATGAAGAAAACGCTGGCACTTTTCCACATCGGAACAAAACCGCTGACAGAGGGAATGAACATTTTAGGTGCACATGTGGATTCACCGAGACTGGATGTAAAACAGAATCCATTATATGAAGATACACAGATGGCATATCTGGACACACACTACTATGGCGGTGTGAAAAAATACCAGTGGGTGACGATTCCTCTTGCAATTCACGGCGTTGTTGTGAAAAAAGACGGAACAGTCGTGCCGGTCGTTATCGGTGAGAAGGAAGACGACCCGGTATTCGTAATCTCTGATCTTCTGATACATTTATCCCAGGATCAGCTTGAAAAGAAAGCAAGAATCGTGATTGAGGGCGAAGGTCTGGATCTTCTGGTTGGAACAAAACCGGTAAAAAATGCAGATAAAGATGAGAAAGAAAAAGTACGCGCGTGGGTAGTTCGTTATCTGAAAGAAGCTTATGATATAGAGGAGGAAGATTTCCTCTCTGCAGAGCTTGAAATCGTGCCGTCAGGAAAATCCAGGGATTGTGGATTTGACAGAAGTATGATTCTCGGATATGGACAGGACGATAAGGTATGTGCTCTGACTTCACTTTTTGCAATGCTTGAGGCAGAAAATCCGGAGCGTACAGGTTGCTGTATTCTTGCGGACAAAGAAGAAATTGGAAATATGGGAGCGACCGGTATGCAGTCAAGTTTCTTCGAGGATATGGTTGCAGAGGTTCTCGCACTGACAGGGGAGGATAGCCCGGTGAAGGTAAGAAGAGTGCTTCGCAATTCCTGCATGTTATCTTCTGACGTAAGTGCCGCTTACGATCCGCTTTATCCGGAAGTATTCGAAAAGAAGAATACAGCATATTTCGGGAGAGGACTTGTGTTGAATAAATACACCGGAAGCCGCGGAAAGAATGGAACAAGTGATGCTAACGCAGAGTATGTTGCGAAAGTACGAAATGTATTTGACAATAATCATGTTGCTTTTCAGACCGCAGAACTTGGAAAGGTCGACCAAGGTGGCGGTGGAACCATCGCCTATGTCATGGCAAATAAAGCAATGAGCGTTATTGATAGTGGTGTGGCAGTTCTGTCCATGCATGCACCATACGAAGTGACAAGTAAATCTGATATATACGAAGTATATCGCGGATACAAAGCCTTTTTAAAAGATATGAAATAAAAAGTATGAAACATAAAGTATAAAATAAAGGGTATAAAATGAGATGGAAGCAGTGAAAAGATATGGAATATTGACAGTTGGTTCTGTCGTATTGGGAATTTCGGACTACATATTCAAATTTCAGAATCACTTTAGTTTTGGCGGGGTCAGCGGTATCGCCGTGATTATGAGCGGTCTGCTTGGAGGCTCTGCGAGCACGTATACATTTGTCATTAATATGCTTTTACTTGTAGTTGCATTTGTATTGCTGGGAAAAGAAGTGGCAATGCGGTCTGCCTATGTGAGCGTCTTGTACAGTGTAACACTGGAAGTCATACAGTATGTGTGGCCGATGTCAAAGCCACTTACAAATCAGCCGGTGTTGGAACTTGTATTTTGCTTTATGATCATTGCAGTATGTTCCGCAATTTTCTTCAACATGAATGCATCCAGCGGTGGATCGGATATTATTGCTTTGATATTAAAAAAGTATACCAATATTTCAATCGGAACAGCACTGCTGGTCGTAGATTTCATAGTTGTCATTGTGGCATTTTTCGTGTATGGTGTAACTGTAGGTTTATTTTCACTGGCCGGATTCCTTGCAAAGTCATTTTTTATTGACACGGTCATTGAGTCATTGAATCTATGTAAATATTTTACAATCATTTCCAAAAATGCAGAGCCAATCTGCAATTACATTAATGCAGAGTTGAATCACGGTGCGACGATTTACGATGCAAGAGGCGCTTATACGAAAGATAACAAACAGGTAGTTATGACAGTTGTAAAACGCGAACAGGCGAGAAATCTCCGGAACTATGTTCACAAAGTAGATCCGGACGCATTTATGATGATCACCAACAGCAGCGAGATTATTGGTAAAGGATTTATAGAATAGGAGGAGCTTGCGATGAGCAGCATATTTGATATATTGGGACCGGTCATGGTCGGTCCGTCCAGTTCCCATACAGCAGGAGCGGTGCGAATTGGATATACAGCCAGACAACTTTTTGGGGAGCCGGTGAAAAAGGCAATTGTATATCTTCATGGTTCATTTGCAGCAACCGGAGAAGGACATGGGACGGATAAGGCGATCATCGCAGGTCTTCTAGGGATGAAGCCGGATGATCTCCGAATTCCAGATAGTTTTACAGTCGCAAAAGAAAGTGGCATGGAATTTGTCATTGATAAGAAAGAAATCAGAGGGGCACACCCGAATACAGCACGAATCATTATGGAAAATGATGCGGATAAAAAAATGGTCATGCAGGCATACTCCATTGGAGGAGGAAGAATCCGTGTCAGTGTTCTGGATGGGATCGAGGTAGATTTTAGTGGTGAGAGTAATACACTGATCGTTCGAAATATGGACAGGCCGGGATGTATTACGGAAGTCAGTGCGGCACTTAGTCACGAGAAGATAAATGTTGCAACGATGCAGGTATTCCGCCATAAAAGAGGTGGAAGTGCAGTCATGGTCGTAGAGACAGATCAGTTCATTCCGGAAAATGTAGTGAATGAACTGAAAAAGAAAGAGGATATTCTGGAAGTAATATCTCTGAATCTGGAGGAGGGACGATAATTATGGCATATCAGGCAGTGGATGAGATTATGGCAAGATGTGAGAAGGATGGCGTGGAGTTCTGGAAAGCTGTCCAGCTTGAAGATTGTGAAGAAAATGGAATCAGTGAAGAAGAGTCCTGGAAGCAGATGACTTTAATGTGGACAAGAATGAAAGAAAGTGTGGAGGCATATGATCCGGAAGCAGTATCCAGAAGTGGGCTTGTAGGAAGTGAAGGTAAGCAGATGGATGTATATCGGGAGAATGAAAAGCCATTATGCGGAAATTTTGTGTCAAAGGTTATCGCAAATGCATTAAAAATGGGATGTAATAACGCATGTATGAAGCGAATTGTTGCAGCTCCGACTGCCGGAGCGTGTGGTGTTATGCCTGCAGTTCTTGTCACTTATTTCAGAGAGTATGGTGTAGAGGAAGATCGTATGATCGAGGCTATGTATGTGGCAGCAGGAATCGGACAGGTGATTGCGAACCGCGCATCTCTTGCAGGAGCATCCGGCGGATGTCAGGCAGAGATTGGCTCAGCCTCCGGAATGACAGCAGCAGCAATCTGTTCTGTACGTGGCGGAAGTAAAGAGCAAATGGGACATGCCTGTGCCATGGCACTTAAGAATCTGATGGGACTTGTCTGTGATCCGGTAGCTGGGCTGGTAGAAGTTCCGTGTGTGAAAAGAAATGTAGGCGGTGCGGTCAACGCTTTGGCGGCAGCAGACATGGCACTAGCAGGAATCATCAGCCAGATTCCGGTAGATCAGGTCATTGATGCCATGGGCGAAGTCGGAATGAAGATGGACGTGTCACTCAGAGAGACAAGTATGGGTGGTGTCGCAACAAGTCCGAAGGGTCTTGAAATTGCAGAGAGACTTGGAATGTAAATATTACGAAAAGGAATGCCGGATGGCATTCCTTTTTTGGGGAGAGTATGTTATAACAAAGATAAACAATCAAGTGTCTTGAGTTAAGGTAAAAAGGGAGAAAATATTATGTTAGATGAGCAATATGGGACCGATTAAAAAATACAGTATACTGACTGTGGGGGCAGTCGTACTTGCACTGGCGAACTATGTATTTAAGTTTCCGAACCATTTCAGTTTCGGAGGTGTAGCCGGTTTTGCAGTTATTTTAAGTGGAATGTTTGGAGGTTCCGCCAGTACGTACACATTTGTAATCAATATGTTACTGTTATTGATCGCATTTCCAATATTGGGAAAGGAAGTTGCAATGCGGTCTTTCTATGTCAGTATCGTATTCAGTGGTGTGCTGGAAGTTGCGCAGTATGTGTATCCGATAGACAAGCCAATCACGAACCAGCCGGTGCTGGAGCTTGTATTTTCTTTTATGCTGCTGGCAGTGTGTTCCGCGATATTCTTCTTCATGGATGCGTCCAGCGGAGGAACCGATATTATTGCTTTGATATTAAAAAAGTATACGAATGTGTCAATTGGAATGGCATTATTGCTGGTAGACTTCGCAGTTGTTGTGATTTCTTTCTTTGTATATAATCCGACCGTTGGACTGTTTTCATTTGCCGGATTCCTTGCGAAATCATTTTTCATTGATTCCGTAATTGAGAGTCTGAACCTGTGTAAATATTTTACAATCGTGTCAGATAATGCTGATACAATCTGCGATTATATTCATAAAGAGCTGAATCACAGTGCGACAATTATGTCTGCAGAAGGCTCTTATTCACACGAGCCGAAGAAAGTCATCATGACTGTTGTGAACAGAGATCAGGCATTAAAACTGCGGAAATTCGTAAGAAGCGTAGAACCACACGCATTTATGATGATCACAAACAGTAGTGAGATCATTGGAAAAGGATTCCGGAATACGATGTAGGAAAAACGACAAAGGGTGAGATTGGTTTTGTAGCAGTGAAAGACAGAAAGAAAGAGTATTACCAGGTCGCCTATTTGCTGGCAACAGAAGATGTCATAGAAAGAGAATTTGGAGCATATAAAGATATTCAGGATAATTATCCGAAGTATGTACTTTCCATGGACAGATTTGATTTTTCAAGAGATGGAATTATACATCAGAATATGATAGATTTTTTGTTGGAAAGGTAAAAACCCCGTTGACAGATTCGAAAGAATCGACTATATTAACATTAATAAAAGGGAGTAACTGGCGCCTGTCAGTCTTGTAAAGTAGAAAATCAGGCGTTTGCGATGTCGTCAGTACGATGAGTGATCATCCGTATCGTAATGAAATGGTGAGACTTTTATTGCATATTTTTGGTGTGCAATAAAGGTCTCTATTTTTGTACACCTGATCAGCTCTAAAGCAGTATAGGGCGTTTGACCACAGCGATTAAAAGGAGGTACAAATTATGTTGACAAATGAGCAGGCGAAGGAAAATCTAAAGAAATACGGGCCGAATGAACTGGAAGAGGGAAAGAAAAAAAGTGTCTTTCAAATATTTTTAGAACAGTTCAAGGATTTTCTGGTAATTATTCTGATCATCTCCGCGGTGATTTCAGGATTTCTTGGAGATGTGGAGAGTGCGATTGTAATCTTTGTAGTTATTACGATGAATGCAATTCTTGGAACGGTGCAGACGGTGAAGGCGGAGCAGTCATTGAATAGTTTGAAGCAGTTGTCGGCACCGGACGCGAAAGTTGTGCGTGACGGGCAGCTCATGCAGGTACCGGCGAGAGAAGTGACCGTCGGTGATGAAGTGATTGTGGAGGCGGGAGATTTAATTCCGGCAGATGGAAAGTTACTTACAGTTGCAAGTCTTAAAGTGGACGAAAGTGCACTGACAGGTGAGAGTCTCCCAGTGGAGAAGTCTTTAGAAGAAGTACCGGAAGGTGCAGCACTTGGAGATCAGACGAACCGGGTATTTTCCGGAAGCTTCGTGACTTATGGACGAGCATCATTTGAAGTAACGGAAGTCGGAATGAGTACGGAGGTCGGTAAGATTGCCGGGCTTCTGAAAAATGCATCAGAGAAGCAGACACCGCTTCAGAAGAATCTGGATGATTTTGGTAAGAAGTTGTCTATTACGATTCTTGTATTTTGCGGAATTTTATTTGCAATCAGCGTGATCCGCGGAGAATCGATTGTAAATGCATTTTTATTTGCGGTAGCGCTGGCGGTGGCAGCTATCCCGGAGGCGCTTAGTTCTATCGTGACCATCGTGCTTTCCTTTGGCACACAAAAGATGGCGAAGGAGCATGCGATTATCCGTAAGCTTCAGGCGGTCGAAGGACTTGGCAGTGTGTCAATCATCTGTTCTGATAAGACAGGAACTTTGACGCAGAATAAAATGACTGTGGAAAATTATTATGTAAATAGTGAGAGTGTCTGTTCCGAAGAGATTGATCTGAAGGATTCGGCACAGCGAGAGTTACTGATGTTCAGTATGCTTTGCAATGATTCTACAAATCATGATGGTCAGGAAATCGGGGATCCGACGGAGACGGCTCTTATTAATCTTGGCAGTCTTCTGGGAGTAGATTATGCACAAGTGCGTGAGGAGTACCCAAGGCTTTCCGAGGTGCCGTTTGACAGTGACAGAAAACTCATGTCCACGGAGCATTTTATAGACGGACGGTACGTTATGGTCGTAAAAGGTGCGGTCGACGTGCTTCTTGAGCGTATGAGCCACATTCAGGATGGAGATACTCTAAGAAAGATTACAGAAGAAGACCGCGTCAGAATTGAAGTGCAGAATAAATATTTTTCAGAAAACGGACTGCGAGTTCTTGCATTTGCATTTAAGACGATGGAACAGGAGCAGGGGCTTACATTAAATGATGAAAATGACCTGACATTCCTGGGACTGATTTCCATGATGGATCCGCCGAGAGTGGAGTCTAAAGATGCAGTTGCGGAATGTATCAAGGCTGGAATCAAACCAATCATGATTACAGGAGACCATAAAGTAACAGCAGCGGCTATTGCCAAACGGATCGGAATTCTGGAAAATATGTCGGAAGCCTGTGAAGGTGCGGTCATCGAAGATATGACGGACGAAGAACTCCAGGAGTTCGTATCGAACATTTCTGTGTATGCAAGAGTTTCACCGGAACACAAGATCCGTATCGTGCGGGCATGGCAGGAGCGTGGAAATATTGTGGCAATGACGGGAGACGGAGTGAATGATGCCCCGGCACTGAAGCAGGCGGATATCGGAGTTGCCATGGGAATCACGGGAAGTGAAGTGGCGAAAGATGCGGCAGCTATGGTGCTGACGGATGATAACTTTGCAACAATCGTCAAGGCAGTGGAAAATGGACGAAACATTTATCAGAATATTAAAAATGCGATTCAGTTCCTGCTTTCTGGAAATTTTGCAGCGATTCTTACAGTTTTGTACGCATCACTTGCAAGTCTGCCGGTTCCATTTGCACCGGTACATCTGCTGTTCATCAACCTTCTGACAGACAGCTTGCCGGCGATCGCGCTTGGACTGGAGCCGCACAATCCGGAAGTGATGAAAGAAAAACCACGTGCCATGGGAGAATCCATTTTGACAAAACCATTTCTTACAAGCATCGGAGTGGAAGGTCTGTGTATCGGAATCATGACCATGACAGCATTTATGATCGGATATCGCAATGGAAATGCAGTGCTGGCAAGTACGATGGCATTTGGAACACTTTGCAGCAGCCGTCTGGTTCACGGATTTAACTGTAAAGCAAACAAACCGATCATTTTTACGAAACGATTCTGGAATAACATTTATCTGATCGGAGCATTTGTACTTGGCTGGCTTTTGATTACAGGAGTACTGATGATCCCGGCACTTCAGGGAATGTTCAAAGTGCAGACACTGACGGTGGCACAGTTGATGACTGTATATGGACTGGCTCTTTTGAATCTGCCGGTTATTCAGCTGCTGAAATGGATCAGAACGCGAAAGAAATAGAGGATTTGACAGGATATTGAATAAAGGAAGGAATTAAATGGAACTGAATAAGGAAAATATGCGGAAAATTCGGGAGCTGATTTTGTTCACAGCACTGCTGATCGTGGTGCTGTGGAAATATGAAGAGGTGTTGGAAGTACTGGGATATGTGGGGCATCTGATCTTTCCATTTCTGCTTGGAGGAGCCATTGCGTTTGTACTGAATGTACCGATGAACTTTATCGAGCGGCACTTGTTTACGGAAAAAGTAAGAAAAAATAAAGTGGCAGATAAGCTTGCGAGACCGGTGAGTCTGTTGAGTGTACTTTGTATCGTAGTTGGCGTGTTGACGGTAGTGATCTTTGGTGTTGTACCTCAGCTTGTAAATACACTTGGAAATCTGGGGCAGAGTATTACCCAGTTCATCCCACATGCACAGGCGTGGGGGAAAGAGGTCTTTCATGGAAACAAGGAGGTTGTCGAACTGATCAACAGTGTACAGTTTGACTGGGACAAGATTGTGGAGGCACTGATTGATTTCCTGAAAAATGGTGCAGGAAATATGCTGAATTCGACACTTACCGCTGCAAAAAGCATTATCAGCGGAGTTTCAACATTTGTCATAGCTTTTGTATTTGCGATTTATATTTTGCTGCAGAAGAAAAAGCTTGGGATACAGGCGAAAAAGGTGCTGTTTGCATTCGTACGAAGAGGTCGTGCGGAGGCTGTGGTGGAAGTCTCTTCCCTGACTTACAGCACATTTTCAAGCTTCCTGACCGGACAGTGCCTGGAGGCTGTGATTCTTGGAAGCATGTTCGTATTGGCCATGACGATCTTCCGGCTGCCGTATGCACTGCTGGTGGGAATCTTTATCGCATTTACCGCACTGATACCGATCTTTGGAGCATTCTTAGGCTGTGCGGTGGGAGCATTTTTAATCTTTATGGTCGATCCCATGAAGGCGCTTATGTTCATCGTGTTGTTTCTTGTGCTCCAGCAGATAGAAGGGAACCTGATTTATCCGCATGTAGTAGGTAATTCTGTAGGGCTGCCGTCCATCTGGGTGCTGGCAGCAGTCAGCATCGGAGGCAGCCTTATGGGAGTAGTCGGAATGCTGATATTTATACCGATCGTGTCGGTGGCATATGCACTGTTCCGGGAAATTGTGTATCTGAAGCTGAAGAAACAGGGAGTAGATCCGGCAGAGCTGGAGGGTTAATAAAGACAATTAAGTCAGAGTAATAAAGTGCTTATGTGCAGAATAATGTAAAAAATAAATAAAAGTTCATGCAGTTTAGTGTGAAAAATAAGGCAAAAATCACACTATTTTACATGAATGCAATATTAGTTGAATAAATCAATTTGGATACAATTCTGACTATATTAATTTTAGAAAAACATCTCGACATAATATATCAATTGTGGTACAATCCTTTCAAGTATTATATTTCCAAGATGCCGGAACAGAGTGTTTTACGTTTATCCGATGCTTATGAAAGTAAGTCGGAAGAACAGAGCAGAGGTGTTAAGGGTGAGCATATTTGAGTATGATGAAGAAGAACATATGAGGCAGGAACGAAAGGCTTTGAAGAGGGCGAAAAATGTGGTGAAGTGCGAATAGCAAAATTGATTATAGAATTAAATCGACAAGGTAGAATGGAAGATATTGTAAAAATGGCTGCAGATTCCGAATGTAGGAAGAAGTTATTAGAAGAATTTCACTTTGATTAAAATTTTATAGAATAAGACATTAAGATACCGCTGGAGTTGCTTATAGTAATTGCCAGCGGTATTTTCATACAATCAGGAAAATGTGCGAGATAATACCGGATTGTTACCAGTTATGCCAATGGATTCCATATGTATAGAAAAAATGTTATGATAAATGGGGATTTTGAATTTATCAGGATGAACCGGTGAAGCTGTTGATTAGGGGAAAAGAGAGGTGCCTATGGAACGGACAAAAAGAAAAAATGTGTTTCGAGCAGAACTTATTATTTTTCTGGCTGTAATTGCAGTCAGTCTGCTAGTTTTGTGGATCCGCTGGGAGAATTCCCATGCCACTTATAAGAATTATGATATTGTCGTGAAGAAGAATGTGTATTGTGAGAAGACGCAGACAGGGCGAGTGGATCTGCAGATCAGGCGAAAAGGCGGAAAGAAGGCTAAGCTGCTGCAGACACAGCAGGAGCTTAAGCAGAGCCAGTCTTTTCAGATTGTAGAAGATTCTTATAAACTGGGGATTGTCGATGATGCGTCTGCCTATGATGGAAATATTTATGAGCAGAAAAATGCCGGCGGGATTCAGTATCTTACGCTTTATTATGTAAACCATGAAGCTTCCGGCAGGCAAGGAAAAATGCATCTGGTGATGAATGACGCAAAAACGGGTAAGGAGCTTATCAACATTAAGACTTCACCGAAAGTCAAAAAGGACGCGCGCAGATATGAGTACCGGGGAAAAGATCTGTATGTGAGTGAGGAAGGAATTCTGTTAGATGCGGGAACTGACGAAGAATTTTACAATTCGCAGGCAATGACCGCCGGGCTTATGACGGTATGCTGGAAAAATGGGAAAGAGAAACAGATTCAGTTTGATCCAAATGCAGACGTATCAGAGTATGAAGCTGCGGATATTATCGTCCCGAAAGTAACTTCCACAGGGGAAGAAAAATCAGAAGAAAACCGTTGTTATTATGCCTTGGAACTTAGTGACTGGGAGAATATCCGAGAGATAAAGCTTGGGGAAAATGTATTTGCGAAGGCAGAGAACCTGGAAAAAGCGACAGATGATTTGAACAAAAAGAAGAAAAAATCGAAGGAAGAAAAAGCAAAAGAAGAAGCCGAAAAGAAGGCAGAAAATCAGAAAAAGAAGGAATTTTATACAACAGATATGTCTTTATTGAACCAGCCGGAAGATTTTCACATTTCTGATTATTATATTACGAATAAGGTGATTGCAGGCAACCGATATTATATTGATGAAAATCATGTGCTGTGGGGACAGGGCATGAACTACTATGCCCAGCTTGGAATCAATCACCCGGAAGATGTGGGCAACTGGTATCACGAGGAGTACATGGAACCTCAGAAAATAGCCGAGCATGTTGTTCATGTAGATGCATCAGCCAATGGATATTTTATGATGTATCTTACGGAAAATGGAGAACTGTACGGCGCAGGTGCGAATCTGCAGGGAATTCTTGGAAAAGAACCAGGCGAAAACGATGCCATGAATCCACAGCAAAATGTGGTGAACCAGCCGAAGCTTCTGATGAGTGATGTGTCTTATATGCGGGCTGGTGCGACCTGTGCGGTTGCGCTCAAAAAGAATGGGGAAGCGTACTGGTGGGGTGAGTTTATGTCCGGCGAAGCAAGTAGCATTTACGGGGAAGGAACGCTGATGTACACCGAACCACACAAGATGCTGGATCAGGCAATTTACGTCACGACCACCAACAGACGTTCAGCAGCGATAACGGTGAATGGTGACCTGTACACCTGGGGCGATAACACCTATGGCCAGTGTGGATATACCGGTGAGAAAACATTTCTGACAGAGCCGGAAAAGGTCATGGAAAATGTACGAATGGTCTGGTGTGATGAGATTGAGCAGAATGCAATTTGGACAGATCTGGCCAATGTAAACCCGAATGATTACGGTACGACCTGTTATGATGATACATTTATCCTGACAAAGGACGGAAAAATGTACGCGGCCGGAACTAACATTGGAACTGATTCCAAGCGGAATACTCCATACGGAGAAGGGGAAGACGATGAGCGGTCGGACGAAAATAAATGTACGACATATTCCGCAAAATTCCTGCCGATAGAAGTAAAAGAATATGTGCCGGAAAGCAATCCGACAGAAGAGTATACCGGAGAAAAGAAGATTCAGATTGAAGGAACCGCGGCAGAAGGACTGGCGGAGTAGGGGAAGCTGCTATGAGAAAGAAAATATGTATAGGTCTTTTGGCAGTTCTATTGGGAACAGGATTGGGAGCTATGCTTGTCAATCACATATGGAAAGAACCAAAACAGGAAGTAGATCTGGGAGCGACACAGATGATTGTAAAAGATTTGACTGTGCAGACTCTGGGGCAGGTTTCTTGCAGTGACTCTGTAAAGGAAAACCTGAGAGAATCAGGAAAAGATATCAAGATTCCGGTTTTGACGGTAGATATAAAAAATCCTACAAAAGACTGGCAGTCATTTACCATTTACAAAGTGAATCTGGAAGTTGGAAAATGGTCTTCTGCAGTGAGCTGGGATTTATTTCCGGAAATGAATGACAACTCAGAGTTAGTCTGGCCGATACCGGCAGGCGAAACGAAAACAATTGTTATACCATATGTGGCATATAGACAACTCATGTCTGAAAGTGACTGGGAAAAATTAGATCAGGATAATATGAAGCTAAGATTTAGCGTAGTGCAAGGCAGTATTATGGTGAATGTAAAGTAAAATATAAGTAGAAAAGCAATTAACGGTAATAGGTTAGTTGCTTTTTTCTGTTAAAATTTCTTTTTATATGATGAAATATAGAAAAGAGGTGCCAATGTGGAAAAGTTTTTTTGTTATGTATTAGGTGTACTAGGAAGTTTTATTAGTTGTGTACATGGTAAATGTGATATACCATTGCGGACATTAATATTGTTTATGGTTATTGATTATATATCAGGAATTTTGATTGCTGTATTTTTTAAGAAATCACCTAAGAGTGAGAGAGGAACTCTAAAAAGTGAGGTGGGATGGAAAGGAATATGTAAAAAAGGAATGATGCTTATTTATGTATTTGTTGGTGTGCATCTTGATATCTTGATGAATAATGATTATATAGGAAATACTATTTGTATAGGATTTATTGTAAATGAATTGATTAGTATTATTGAAAATGCAGGAATTATGGGAATTCCAATGCCAACTGTTTTGAAGAATATAATTGATATTTTGAATGAGAACGGATAAATATTGTGATAAGTTTACAAATCATTATGAAATATCTTCTTTATAAATAAGTGATCACTAGAAAAGAAATAAAGGAGATGTTTTAAGATGAGTGAAGCAAAAGGAGATCCAAGAGTAACTGAGGTTCAGGAGTGGTTGAATGAGACATATGGAGCACAATCCTGGTTTACAAAACTGACAGTTGACGGAATGACCGGAGCAGGAACATGCAAAGCTTTGTGCAAAGCCTTGCAGTATGAAATTGGCGTGAAAAATGTTGATGGAGTTATTGGAGCAGGAACATTGGCAGTATGCCCGACAATTGGAGCTACAGTAACAAATACAAATCTGATTAAGATTATTCAGTGCGGTTTCTACTGTAAGGGATACGAGTGTGGGGGAATTACCGGACATTATGGTGCGGCAGTAGAAATAGCGGCTCAGAGATTCAAAATGGACGCAGGATTTGATGCTGGAAATGGAGAACTCCAGCCTATATTTATCCGTGCATTGTTAAATACGGATGCATTTGTTCTTGTAAAGAATGGAAAAGATTATGTGCGAGAAGCACAGCAGTATTTAAATAATACATATATTGTTAAATTAAGCAACTGGGCACTAATTCCGTGTAATGGAATTCCGGACCGAAATATGATGAAAGCAATTATTGCCGGATTGCAGTATGAAGAGGCTAATCATTCTACATCAGGAGTAGATGGAATTTACGGAAAGAATACTTTATCAAAAGCGCCAACGCTATCTTCGGGTACAGCAAAAACTGCTTATGTGAAAATTGTACAAATGTGTCTGATGTGTATGATGGAGACAAATGCAGGTATGGATGGAGCATTTGGAAGTGCGTTGAAAAAACAGATTGAAGAATTTCAGAAATTTTATTGTCTTTCAGGGGTAACATCAGGAACAGTAGACAGGATTACATGGGCTTCCTTACTGTCAAGTAAAGGAGAAACTTCAAGGGTGGCAAAAGCGTGTGATACATCTACCGTATTAAATTATGCAAAAGCTAAGTCACTGTATGATGCAGGATACCGATATGTTGGAAGATATTTATCAGGAACAGTAGGCGGCAAAAGATCGAAAGCGATGACAGCAGAAGAAATTGCAGATATATTCAAGGCAGGATTAAGAATTTTTGCAATTTTCCAGGAAGGAACACCAAGTATGTCACGATATACTTTGGAAAGTGGAGTGAGTGAAGCCCAAAAAGCGTTATCAGCAGCACGTCAGCTCGGGATTCCAGAAAATGCAATCATTTATTTTGCGATTGATTATGATGTAATGGAGTCAGGAATCAATGCTGTGAAACAATATTTTGCTGGTATACGAAGAGTATTTGAAAAAGCAGGATATTATTATCATGCTGGCATTTATGGAGCTAGAAATGTGTGCTCAAAAGTTTGTAACAGCGGACTAGCTGAAAGTAGTTATGTTAGTGATATGTCTACCGGTTTCAGTGGAAATCTGGGATATAAAATACCAGAAAACTGGGCATTTGATCAGTTTCATGAGTATCAGTTCCCGTCAACAGATGGAACTTTCGGATTGGATAAAGTTGGTTACTCTGGACGATATAATGGTTTTGCATCAGTGACAAAAGCAAATGAGATGATGCCAGATGTTAGTGATGATTATCGAAGACAAAAGGCTGTCAAATTATTTAAAGCATTAGGACTGCCGTTGGGAAATGAGTTCAAAATGGAAGAAAAATATAAATTTTATCAGCCATTTTTGGAAGTTACATACTCGGTATATAGAACAGCAGAAATGTTACCAGATAAAGATATTAAGTTATCAATGACTGTAGAAAATGGAAAAATACCAACAGATATGGCTAATAAAGTGGATACAGTTTTTGGTGAGTTAGAAACCAAGTATACAGCAGATCTGGGATTGACAAGTACCATGGCGATTCATATGCTTTCGTTAGAAATAGAGAATGGAACTATTGGTATTGATTATAAATTAAGCACTGCAGGGGAATTAGTATTAGTTCTGAAATGTGAGTCGGTTTTAAGAGAAGATGTTTTAGTTCGTTATACAATGGGATATGAAATTGAGTTTAAGTATCTTCCAAAAGATAATTCTGTACCACAGGAAGAATATGCATATGATGAATTTTTTGATTGGATAAAAGAAAATAAAGAAGTAGTCATGGGGGCTGCGTTTGTGCTGATAATAGCTATAACAGTAGCGATAATGGTACCAACTGGAGGTACGTCTGCAGTCACAATCCCATCAGTTCTAACTGCAGTGGAGGCAGCATTTATATAATGATAAAAGAGGATAGGAATTCACAGGTCAGAACAATGTCTGACCTGTGGATTAAAACAGTGATTTACTTTTAAAAAATGTAATGAAATCAGATTCGTTTCCGGCTATAAAAGAATTTTTTATAATGGGTATGATATAATTTTTATTTAATTTTATATTAAAACAATAAAGAGAAGTAGTTGTTGTGATAGAGGTAATAGATGTATATGCATAGGTAGAGGATACAGCAATTTGGTTATTGTGGTATATTTGAACTTGAAACGAATCATTATAAAAAGAAATTTTTTCAAAATCATTTTTATTTTTAAATGAATTGTGAATTCTTAAATATGGGTCTATAAATACATAAATGAAATAGAAACAAGCCGCTGGCAGAGGAATAAGCCATGTGTAATCTTGAAAACCAAATATTCCCCAAAGAGCAAGAAAGAAGATAACAATAATAATGACCATTGGCATAGTAATAAGCAAAATACGACTGGGATGTTTCCGAAAAATCGGCACCAGTTCGTATAGTGAATGATTATCGTGAGTCCATTGAGATATAAAAAGCGGTTCCATATTTGTGTACCTCCAGAGTCATTTTTTTAAGTATACCATGCTTAGGGACTTTAAAGAAACAGTTTTGGTACATATAGTACAATTATTTAGCTAAATAGTAGAATTAAACTATATAGCTAATAAAATATAAAAACTATCTCTATTAATACATTTTAGATTACTCAACTTATCTATAGAATTGAGTGTAGAAATGTATTGGAGGAGAAAACATGGATTACAAGGAACTCGGAAACCGCGTACGGGAAGCGAGAACAATATATGGTATTACATAGAGTAATCTGGCAGAGAGAGTAGGCTGCTCTGTTCAACACATTTCACATATAGAAACAGGTCATACAAAAGCAAGTTTACCATTGTTAGTAAAAATCGCGAATACATTGCATGTCTCTGTAGATTATTTGTTACAGGATAGTTTAGAAGAAAATTCATCAGAATTATCGATTTCGATAGAAGTACGTTCAGAGAAGGAAAAAGCACTTATATACAGTATCGTAGATGGATTAAGAAAAGGGTTAGATAATTTTGAATAAGCAGAATAAGAACATATGTATTCATGTTTGTGATGACAATCCAGTTGTTATTGAAAAGGCAATAAAAATAACGAAAGACCTTTTGAATGACGAAAGATTGGCAGCGGAAATAGTTGCATACGAAGACGGGAATCAGTTCACGGAAAGATATAAAGAACGAAAAGATGAATTATTAATTTTGGATATAGATATGCCGGGAAAAAGTGGGTTGGATATTTTGAAAGAATTTGAAATACATTGTAAAAATAATCGTGTTATTTTACTTACTGCATATGATAATCTGGCATTACAGTCTTTAATGTATGGTCCATTTCAAATTGTTCGAAAGGATTTAATGGAAATCGATTTGGAAAAAGCAATTCGAAGATTTCTGAGAATAAGAAATGACCAGAATGCACAATTGAAAATAAAAGAAGATGGAATACAAAGAGTTGTAGACATAAAGGATATCTTTTATATAGAAAAACGGCGAAATTATTCATACATTTATTTGAAAGATCATCGTTGTGTAAAGGTTCGAAAGAATTTACGAGATTATGAATTTGAGCTGGCTGGCAAAGGGCTTGTCAGAGTTCATGCAGGATATATGGTAGCAATGAAATATTGTGCCAAAATTGAAAAAGGACAGATTGTTATGGAAGATGGAACAGAAATTCCGATTAGCAGAGACAGAAAGAATATGGTAAAAGAGCAGTTTATGATAAGCAGAAGAAAATAAAGCCTTCTGCTTTTTTAATGCGTATTTCGACATATATCGACATATGCCAATATATAGTCAGAATATACCAGCGTGTTGCGTTTGTTGAAAATAATTTCTTATTCCTTACAAAGGGGGATAAGAAAATGGAACAGACCGTAAACCAGGCAATCATGGAGTGCAAGGCTGGAAAAAACCGAGAAGGGAATCTAAATTGGATAATTCAGAAATTTCAACCAGTTATATGTAAATATGCAGGGAAATTGTATTCTTTGGAATATGAAGATGCAGTTCAAGAACTTAATGAAGCTTTGATAATGGCAGTAGTTAGTATAGATGTGTGTAATGCAGAGGGACAAAGTATTGCTTATCTTGTAAAAGGTATCAAATTAAAATTTTATGAATTGCGGAGAAAGAGTATCGTTGAATATGAGTATCGGATGCATTCAGAACAGATTGATGTAAATACAAATATAACGTGTACAGATGATTATTCTGAAATAGAGTGGAAGCTGGAATTAAAAAAATTGAAAGATAAAAGCAGTCCTATGGAGTGCCATATTATCGATGGAATGGTATGGGAAATAAGTGATGTAGAACTGGCAGATTTATTACATGTATCCAGACAGTATATTAATCGAAAAAGAAGGCAGTTGATGAAGAGACTAAAAGATCAAATATAAAAGCATTTGATAGAATGATTCCAAAGAAAAACTTGATATGGTACAATCGTAGATGGAAAATAAAATTAGGGAGGTGATTTTAAGGTATGTTACATATATCAATTTGCGATGATGAGATAGTTGCTGTGGAAAAGATGAGGAAAATCGTGGGGAAAGTACTGGAACAAGAGCAATTATTGGCAAATGTAGGGACTTTTGAAAATGGGGAAGAATTTTTAAATCAATATATAATCAGAGACGACGAATTGGTGATATTGGATTTGGATATGCCGATAAAAAGTGGAATAGATGTCATACAGGAGCTTGAAAAGATTCAGAGGAATGAAGTGGTGATTCTGGTTACGGCATATGACAATCTTGCAATACAATCGTTTTCTTATGGACCATTTCAAATCATTAGAAAAGAGCGGCTGGAAGAGGATTTGCCGAAAGCGGTAAGTAGATTTTTGAAAATGCGTCAAAGAAAACAGGAAGTGTTGGAATTTCAGGTAAAAGGAGAAATTATACATACAAAAGTGTCTGATATTGTATATTTTGAAAAATGTCAACATCATGTTTATGTGCATTTGCGGGATCAAACCGTTCTTTGTATACGGAAAAATATGCAGGATTTTGAAAAAGAACTGGCAGGGAAAGGATTTGTGAGGACACATGCAGCATATATCGTTGCGCTCAAGTACTGCAAAAAGTTTGAAAAAAATGACATTATTCTTGTTGGTGACGTAAGAATTCCGGTGAGCAGAGACCGCAAACAAATGACAAAAGAACAATTTATGATAGGTAGGAGAAGATAAGTGGAGATAATAAATTTTTTAATTGGACAACTGGTAGGATTAGTAGAACCGTTTTTGGCGATTGATTTTATAATAAAATGCCTCGGCTGGAAAGAGGGGGTGAGGCATCGAAAGCAGTTATATATAGGTGTTTGCCTGATATGGTTTATAGTTGCACAGGGAAATGGAAGATTTGCAGGAAGTTATAATATTATTGCAGCGTTTGATATGTGTCTAGCATATTTGTTTAGTTATCTGTATTTAAAAAAAACGGCAGGCATGAAGCTTATGATATGTATCTTAGAGCAGATAATAAGCACCATTTGTACATTAAGTGTTATGCAATTGACAGCTTATATTATCAACACGTCAGTTTTTGATTTTCTTGAAAATGAAGGAATGATTTTTCAAACAGGGGCAATTGTATCTAAAATCGTAGTATGGCTGGTATATAAAGGCGTATATACTTATTTGGATTATATGACAATACATTTTCCTAAAGAGCAGATTGTTCTTACAAATGTAATGATTGGTTTTACGACAGTAAGTGAAGGGTGCATCTTTCTGGCAGTTTCGCAGAAAGGTGTCAGTCATTACATAGTTGTTTTGCTTATGATTGTTTTTTTGGGGATTATTGCTTTGTGTGGTTATGTTATCTATATGATGATAACGATTAGTAAGAAAAATGAAAAAATGCAATTGTATCAATTGATAGAGTTAAAAAGTCAGGAGCAGGAGCGACAACTGGAAGAGTGGAAACATTCCGAAGAGAGTATGCGAAAGTTTCGCCACGATTATAAGAATCATTGCATGAATATGGAGCATTTACTTGAGAAAGGTGAGTATGAAAGTTTGGACAAGTATTTAAAACAGTTTGTGTCAGAAGAACTTGGAGAGGTTAGATCAATATACTCAGATAGTCCGATTATAAATGCAGTATTTCATAATAAGATGTCTATATGTAAAGAAAAAGGGATTGATATTTCATGCAATATTACAGGAAGTGTGAAATGCCTTGATGATATGGGTGTTGGGAGTATTTTATTTAATTTGCTGGACAATGCAATTGAGGCGTGTGAGAAAAATAAAAAAGAAAAGAGAATCGTTTGCCAGATTGCCAGAGAAGCGGACGAGGTAAATATATTTTTAGAAAATAGTATTGATCAGTCGGTACTGGCAGAAAACCCGTCATTTGAAACTACCAAGGACAAGAAAGACCAGCATGGCATGGGACATCTGATTGTAGAAGAACAAGTGAAGAGACTTGGCGGTATGGTAGAATATTATGAGGACGAAATGTTCTGTGCCCATATATATTTGCCGATGTAAATGATGATGATTGATATGTAAATTATCCCTAAAAGTAGATATGGACAGGTATTGATGGCATTATAAATGCCATGATAGAAAAAAAAGCAGAATATATATCTGAAAAATTAGTAGAAAAAAATTTAGTGAAGAATAAGGACAAGGATGTTTATCAGTATGGAATAGAGGTTTTAATATCAACGGCAATTAATATAATGCTTTTATTGGTAATAGGAATTATTACGAAAACAGTTTTGTTGAGTATATGTCATTTTTTAATATTAGCGACAATTCGGACTTTGACAGGAGGATATCATGCATCAACATATTTGAGATGTGAAATATTGGGGTGTGTGACGTATATTACAATCGTGTTATGCTTAGAAAAAGTCACTCAAATTTTTTGTGTTTCAAATTGGTTAATTGTGTGTAGTTTAATGGGGATAATTACATTAATTAATTTTGCGATTACCAATAAAAGAACTGTTATTGATAAAGAACTAAAAAGATTGAAAAAAAAAGTAATACTGAGAGAACTGACATGGATAATGCTTGTCTTATTGCTTGAAGATAAGAGGATAAAAGGAGGAATTCTCTTATCTTTTTTTGCAGTATTTTTATTCACGATAATTGACAAGATAAAGAATGAGAGAAAAGATAAAAAAAGTAATATTGAAAAGAACAATTACACTGGTAGAACGAGTAGCTTTTAAATCCAGTAAAGATCCATCAAGATGGGGATTTTATGAAACGCCCATACCAGAGAAATTGAAAAATAGAACAAAACATAATTCTTAGAAACAGGGCGTTGAAAATAACGCCCTGCCTCTTAAATAGCATTTATTTTTTGTATTGAGCAATGCTATTAAAGATTGCCGATGATATTGCAGTCTCTAAAACTTGGGTAACGATCCATGCCAGTATCCATGAACATTGGTCCATTGCTAGGATCTTCTTCCCCCCAACGCTCTACGTACATCAAGTTTGGATGAGACTTACCGGAAGTGTTGCTGGAAGTAGCAACAAAATAGCCTTTCGGTACAGTTCCAAGGTATTTCCCGGTTTTGTCATAGTATTTTGCAGCACGTCTTGTCTGGAACACAGCTTCAACAGTGCCATCACCGTCTACGTCAACATTGTACAGTCCACATTCTGTTAGAGGTGTAAATGCTCCGGTACCAGTAGCTCCATCAATCCAACCATACATACCGTTGCAATAAATCCCCTGATAATCGGCTCCAGCGCCGTTTCCAGCCCAGGAATCTGTCCATGCAAAAATAGCATTTACTGGGAGTGTTCCGATAACATCAGATCCTCCGTTTGTTCGTGTGATTTTAAAGGCACGACCGCTTTTGTTTACAAATAAAGTTCCCATAATAAAATCTCCTTTTTAATTCATAAATGTAATAATCGATTATTCAATTATTAAAAAGAAATTATATGTGGGAATGTAAACTGAATTACAAAAAAATTAAAATGTTAAGTTGTAAATTCAGATACAATTCTGACTATATTAATTTTAGAAAAATATCTCGACATAATATATCAATTATGGTACAATCCTTTCAAGCATTATATTTCTAAGATCTTGAAGGTTTGTACCATTTCTATTTTCAATACATTTTCTAGGAATTTTCAATGCTTGAATTATCACAATGAACAAGCAGAAGGGATTCTTAGAAAGCTTAGAAACAGTCAGGAGGAGAGTCCTTTCGAACACAGAAGAAGGAGGATACTGAATGACAAAAAGTATGAAGGCAGTAAGGGACAGAAAAACGGATAACAGAAGAATCTCACAAAATATGGAAAAAGCCTTTAAGAAAATGGCACAAGTATTTGGATATCCAAATCGCGAGTACAAAGACCGGGTGTTCCGAATGTTGCTGAAGGAACCCAAAGTAGCACTGGAAGTTTACAACGCTATGAATGGAACTTCGTACGATAATCCAGACGAACTGATTATAACAACGTTGGAAAATGCAGTTTATCTGGGTATGAAGAATGATGTGTCATTTATATTGGGAACACAGTTGGTTCTATACGAACATCAATCAACGCCAAATCCGAACATGCCGTTACGGAATCTGGCATATGTGGCCTGCGTTTATATGGCGTATGTATTTGGGGATAATCTGTATGGACGGAAGTTAATTAAGATTCCCGAACCGAGATTTGTGGTATTCTATAATGGAAGGGACAAGATGCCGGAACAAAGTGTTTTACGTTTATCCGATGCTTATGAAAGTAAATCTGAAGAATTAGATTTAGAGTTGAAGATTCGGTTTGTAAATATAAATCCTGGATATAATGAGGAAATGATAGAAAAAAGTCCGACATTATATCAATATGTGAAATTTGTAGATACAGTCCGCAAATATCAGCAGGAAATGCCATTTCCGGAAGCAGTGGAAAAGGCAATTGATGAATGTATAAAAAAGGGTATTCTTGCGGAGTTTTTAAGGAAGAACAGAGCAGAGGTGTTAAGAGTGAGCATATTTGAATATGATGAAGAAGAACATATGAGGCAGGAACGAGAAGAAAGCAGGCAGGAAGGTATAGAACAAGTGAATGATTTGTATGATAAATTGCATGACTTAAATCGAGAAGAAGATATTTGGAAAGCTATAAAAGATGTTGAATACAGAAAGAAATTGCTGGAAGAATTTCATCTTGATTAAAAATTTTACAAGACCAGATGCTGTGTTAATGTCCAGCATCTGGTTTTTCTTTACATTTGCAATATATCACGGCCACTAATGTGCTTACAGCGGTCGCCAGTATGCCGGGGCCGACGATGGCAGCAGGATTGATACTGCCGTACTGGCTGCGGTAGGCAATGACATTTACAGGAATGAGCTGCAGGGATGATATATTAATGATAAGAAATGTGCACATTTCATTGCTGGCGGTTCCGGGAGCGCGCACTTTTCCCGGGAGGTGGTATTTGCGGCGGTCGTCTTCCAGATTTTTCAGTTCTTCCATTGCGTTCAGTCCGGCAGGTGTCGCAGCCCAGCCAAGTCCCAGAATGTTAGCAATGATATTCGTGGTGATGTGGGTGGCAGCAGGGTGATTGTCCGGAAGATTTGGGAACAGGAAATGAATCAGTGGCTTCAACTTTCGAGAAAGCTGTTCGATGATGCCGGCTTTTGTTGCAATTTCCATAAGCCCTACCCAGAAGGACATGATACCGATCATAGTAATGCATAGCGTGATTGCTTCCTTGGAAGAATCCAGTGCGGCATTGGTGATGTCGGGCATGCGTCCGGTAAATGCGGCGTAGATAATCCCAAGCATCATCATACCGGCCCAGAGATAATTGAGCATAAGAAAACCTCATAGTTTTCGCTTTATAAAAACTATGAGGTTTGTGTAATAAGTATGTCATATTATTTTAGAGAATCATCCAGTTTTCTCCATACGGTAAAGATCATCGTGACAAAGCAGGCGGTTCCGCCGATGAAGTTGGAAACCGGCTCGGCAAGAAAGACTCCATTTGTTCCAAGTCCGCCTACAGTCGGAAGCCACAGTGTCAGTGGAATGACGATGATTGCCTTTCGCAGCAGGGAGAAGAATACGGCTTGTTTTGCTTTTCCCAGTGCAGTAAATGTGGACTGTCCGGCAAACTGCAGCGACATCATAAAGATTCCAAAGAAATATAAATGCATCGCAGGTACGCCTTCGGCTAACAATTCCGGTTCGCTGTTGAACATGTGAATGAAGAAGCGTGGGAAGGCGAGCAGTAATGCCCACATAAAACAGGAAAATAAGATACAGACAATCGTTGTAAATTTGATTGCTGATTTTACACGCGCATGTCTTCTGGCACCATAGTTAAAGCTCATGACAGGCTGCGCACCATTTGTAAGACCGGTGACCGGCATGGTAATGATTTCCCGGACGGAGTTAATAACGGTCATGATTCCAACGTACAGGTCACCACCGTATCTGGAAAGAGTTGCGTTACAGACAATCTGTACCGATCCATTTGTAATCGCCATAATAAATCCGGCAAGTCCAAGAGCACAGATTTCCTTTACTAATCGGAAGTCCAGTTTCATATAAGCAAGTGAGAGTGTAAGGATTGCTTTCTTTCCGGTTAGAAAATGTAATACCCAGATTGCAGAGATTCCTTGCGAAATGATGGTCGCAAGAGCGGCTCCACGGACTCCCATGTGGAGAACGAAGATAAAAAGCGGGTCAAGGATCAGGTTCAGGACAGCACCGATGGAGACGGTGAGCATTCCGGTCATTCCAAATCCCTGGGCGTTGATAAAGTTGTTCATGCCAAGACTGATCATGACAAAAAGCGTGCCGATAAGGTAGAGACTGATGTATGCATTTGCATAAGGATAAGTAATATCACTGGCGCCGAACAGGTAAAGCAATGGGCGCTTGGACAGGTAGCACAAAATCATGAGAATACCGCCGGAAATCAGGAGCATGGAAAAGGAGTTGCCGAGAATTTTTCGGGCGCGCGCAGGTTCACCGGCACCTCTTGCCATAGAAAAAAGCGGTGCGCCGCCCATACCGAACAGATTGGTAAAAGCGGTGATGATTGTAATGACCGGCAGAGTCAGACCGATTCCGGTCAGCGCCTGGGTGGACATGTCTGGGAGATGACCGATGTAAATGCGGTCAATAATGTTGTAAAGGACATTAATGAGCTGCGCAAGCGTCATAGGAATTGCAAGACGCAGAATATTTCCAGAGATGCTGCCCTCACCAAAGTCATGAGTATCCGTAGATTTTGCTTTTGGTAAAGCATTTGTATTATTTTTATGTAAAAGATTCAATTTCGGAAACTTCCTTTCTGATGCCGGTATGGATTTTATCCCACCGGCATAATATACAACAGATAGTATAGGGCAAGCAAAAGGAGAATTCAAGAATTGAAACTATTTCTTTACCTGTCGGATTTTATTGTACCACTCATGATATTCGGGATTATCTGTTACGGAATTACAATGAAAATTCCAGTTTATGACACATTTGTAAAAGGAGCGAAGGACGGATTTTTGACTGTTATCAAAATTATGCCGACTATGGTAGGGCTTATGGTAGCAGTCGGAGTACTAAGAGCATCCGGATTTCTGGAATTTCTGGCACAAATGATTGGAAAAGTTACACAATATATCGGATTTCCGGGCGAATTAGTTCCACTCACGATAATAAAGATGTTCTCCTCGTCCGCAGCGACAGGATTACTCCTTGATGTCTACAAAGAGTTCGGGACAGATTCCTATCTGGGACTAGTGGCATCCATCATCATGTCCTGCACAGAGACAATATTTTACACTATGAGCGTTTACTTTATGACCGCAAAAGTAACAAAAACAAGATACACACTGCCAGGGGCATTACTGGCAACACTCGCCGGATTGGCGTCCAGCGTAGTACTAGGGGGCGTAGTAAAATAGAAAAGTTACGGTAGAAAACGCAGAATAACTACGTCCCCAAAAGGTTGCTCTTAGGGGCAAAATTCGGTATACTGATAGGAGCAAATCCCGTGTGTTTGTGGGTGAAGGAGGAACGAATGAATCTGATCAGTCGGATTCCGAAGGATTTTTACAAGGTATTCGGAAGTAAATATATGGAATTCTATATGCAGTTTCTTGTGGCGGTTTACGAGGAGAGCAGCCAGTCGTATTCGCTTTTGGGGTTGACTGAGGGCGAGTGTCAGGCGATTATGAATGAGCAGCTTGCCCGTATGACGTTAGACTGGAGTGAGGAGCGTTTCGATGAGGAAGGGGAGCTTTTGACGCGGTCGAACATGGCGATGATAAGTTTACGGCATTTTGAAGACTGGGGATGGCTTAGACGTGACTATGACGAAACGCTAAACAGCTATGTAGTATCTTTCCCGGAGTATAGTCAGTTGTATGTGGAGTTGTTCCGTAATCTTTATAGTGATGAGGACAGCAAGGAGCGCGAGAGTGTGCTGGCAGTGTACAGTCACCTTTATACATATAGTTCGGATCGGGAGAAGAATAATGATATCCTGAAAAGTGCACTGCATACGTCAAGATCCCTGCTTCAGATGCTGGCAAATATGCAGGAAGGAATGCGCGGATATTTTGATGAATTATCGAGCCAGCGAAGTTTTTTAGGAATCCAGGAAGTTCTTGTAAAGGAAATCAACAATAGTGACAGCCAGAAATATGCGATTTTGACGACAACCGACAGTTTTTATCGTTACAAGGAAGCGGTCAAAGAGCTGATAGAGAAGAATCTTGGGGAAAATGAGACAAGGCGCGAAGGTTTTGTGGAAAAGCTCCGGGATATTCAAGTTCAGCTGGCGCGAGAGGAGCAGGAGAAGTCTGAAGAACGAAATGTGCAGAATAAGCTGAGCATTCAGCGTTACCGCCTGGAGCGGGCAGTGAAGCTCTGTGACGAAGCGAATGAAATGTTGTACCGCATTTCCAGAGAGTTCGATGCCATTGAGCGAAGATACAATATGCTGATTGAGCAGAAGACTGTATTTGCAAGCCGGGCTGCTGCGAGAATCCGGTACATTTTGATGGAAGGCGCGGTCGAGGAAGATCAGACAATTGCCTTTGTAAATCTTCTGACTCAGAGTGAAAAATGTGATGAAATTTTGGACAAGCTGTCTCAGAAAATGAAGCTGACCGAACCATACCGTGTGATGAACGAAAAGAGTCTGTATCAGAGACGTGACCGGAAAAAAGAAGCATTTGTACCGCAGGCGGTGACAGAGGTAACAGAACAGGCAGATTCGGAAGAAATGAAGGAGTATGTTCTGAAGCCGCTTTACACGCAGAAGGAAATCCGAGAGTTCCGGAAACAAAACGAGCAGGATGGAAACTTTATTGTGACGAAAGACACAGTAAAATCCATGGAAGATCTGGAAAAGCTGTTTCTTGTTTGGCAGGATGCTACGGAAGTTGCGGAAGGAACAGAAGAGATTGAGGTCGGAGAAGAACTTGAGAACGAGAATGGTCTGAGATTCTCTAAGCTTGTGATTAAAAAATCTCAGTAATCATCAGGTGTAAATATCATAGATGGGGGCTTGTGCCCCAACATCATAATAAGAAAGACAAGGATAAGGGAAAACATATGGTAAATTATATGGAAGAATTGTCTGTGACAGAGGCGGAGAATCTGAAGAAAACCATTTCCGCGCTGTTTCGGCAGACATGCATTTTACAAGTAAAATACGATCCGGTCACATTAACGCCGAGGGATAACCTTCACTATGAAATCTGTGTGAGACACCGGAAATTTATAGAAGACTATCTGTCCGTACTTGGGTGCGAACTGGTACACGACCCACAGGAACACATTTTCAGGCTGACCGGGGAAGGCGTGGCTGTGGAACGTTTGAATGTGACGGCTACGAAGATCATTCTTCTTATTAAAATAATCTATCGGGATAAGATTCTCGGTGAAGGTCTGAATGCGACTGTGACGAATCTGGCGGAGATCCGTGAGTATGGAAAGAACACGAATCTGATCAATGAGAAGCTGACTATGGCAGAGTGGAAAGATGCGCTGTATGTTATGAGCAAGCATCAGATTATCGAGGTGCCGGGCGCAATCCAGAACGTAGAAGATCAGACAAAGATTTACATTTACAGCACAATTAATCTGTATTGCAGTGGTGTAGATATTCAGGCATTGATGAAAGAATATGTTGATGAGGAAGGCGGTGCAGAAGTTGAAGCAGGCGAAGAAGATATTTACAAGAATGCTGATGAATAACTGGGGCGGTGTCAGCCACAAGATCATGGAGTTCCATGAGTATGTGAATCTGTTCAGTGGTAAGAGTGGCTCTGGAAAATCAACAGTTATGGATGCCATTCAAGTCGTTCTGTACGGAAGTATTTCCGCTACATTTTTAAATAAGGCGGCGGACGATGCGAAGAACCGCCGAAGTGTGCTCAGTTACCTGCGAGGTGCGCAGAAAGACGGCTCTTACAATCGTGATGGACAGGACTTCTGCTCTCAGATCGTACTGGAGATATTTGACACCGGAACGAAGGTGAGCACTTGTATCGGTGTTGCATTCGAAGTTGGAAAAAATGATACTGATATCCGAAAGTATACATTTTTCAGCCATTCCGGGAAAATTCCGGAGGACGAGTATCTGACGGAGAAAGGTGTGCCATATACAATTGCAGGACTCAGAAAGCTTGTAGAAAAGCGGGTGGAATCTTCGGACAATCGTGGACGAGGTGATGTGAATCGCCTTTATCCGTCAAAAGAGGCATATCTGAAAACGGTTTATGATGTGATCTTTGGATATGTGGAGCCGGGGCGCATGATGACCATGGAAAAGAGTGCGATTGCCCTTCGCATGACAAATGGAACGGGTCAGTTTATCCGTGATTATATGTTCCCGAAGAGTAAGGAGGACACGGTTTCGACCATCAGTGACCAGCTTGGTGCGTACCGTGAGATCAAAGAGCGTGTGGAAGACCTGGAGAATCGGATCCATCTTCTGGATGAGATCAGCCGGCAGAATCTGGCACTTCAGACGACGCGTGCGGATAAGCTCCATGTGGAACAGGTGTTAAAATATATTGATATTGAAAGCTTCAAGACGAAGATTGAGGCGAGAAGTCAGGATCTTATGGATATCAATGAGAAGATTCGTGCCAGAGAAAAACAGCAGAATGAGAATAATGAGAAAAAGACACAGCTTACGAACGCACTTGTTGAGGTAGAAGCGGAACTAAAATCCAGTGATTATGGTCAGAAGGAGAAGGAGCTGAAGAGTCTTAAGGAGACCATTAAGCTTCTGGCCCGCAACAGTGAGCAGTGGCGCGAGGTTGTAAAAGGACTTGCCCGCTGGGAGGAAGATGAAGAAATCAGTGCCTATGTGAGCAATCCGGCACTTCAGAGGATTGATGAGATCAAGTCGGGAAATGTTTCAAAGGAAGCAATTGAGAAGCTAAAGAAACAACTAAGTGACGCGCTGGAGAGCATTAATGAAGAAGTTGATGAAATCGGTACAAGAATCAGTCAGAACCGCAAGGATTTGAAAGAGAAAAAGGAAATGGTGGAGGATCTGAAAAACGACCGCAAACCGTACCGAAAAGAGTTAAAACAGGCAAGGCAGGAGTTACAGAACCGTCTGAGCACACAATATGGAAGAACCATTCACGTCAACATTTTCGCAGACCTTTTTGATATTACAGATGAGAAGTGGAAAAATGCGATTGAAGGTCGTATGGGGCGTGTGAAACACAGTCTTGTGACCGCACCGGAGTACGCCCTTGATGCAGCGAAAGTATTTCGTAAGCTTCAATATCTTGGTGGGATTGATGAAGTAGATCTGTTAGATACGGCCGCAATTGTGAAGTCCGAGCCAAAAGTTCATGACAATTCGATCTATGAGGCTGTTCATGCAGAAGAACCATACGTGGACCAGTGCCTGCGCCGTTATCTCGGAAGAATTGCCAAATGCGAGACAGAGGAAGAACTCCGTGCCTCCGGAAATGGTGTGACAGCCGACTGCTATTCCTATAATAATTACATTTTCCGTCATCTGAAGAAAAATGATTACGAAAAATATGCCTGCATTGGAACGAAGGTTTCTAAGGCAAAGCTTCGTGAAATGGAAGATGAGGTTCTGAAGCTGAGTGAAGAAGTATTGCAAGATCAGCAGATGCAGCAAAGCCTGAAAGCAGCCCAGGGATTTGAGCGGCTGAACCAAAGCACAGATCAGATTCTGCATCTGGCCGGGGCAGGCGAAGAACTGCAGGCATTTTACGAGAAACAGGATCAGCTGGAGAAGGAACTGCGAGAGCTTCGTGAAGGAAGCAGAACTGCAGAACTCAATCAGCAGAAGACAGAATTAGAAGTAAAAATCCGGGAAAATGAGAAGATATCTGAACAGCTTCAGAAAGAAATACTGGGCTATGCCAAGACACAGGGACAGGCAGAGCAGGATATCGTGAATTTCCAGAATCGTATGGATTTCCTGATGCAGGGATTTGTACTGAATGAAGAACTGCAGACTGAAGTCCAGGAAGCATTAAAGATACAATCTGAGCAGACATACCGACGTAAGAAAAGTAAAGAATCTGAAGAGCTGATGAAGCAGGAAGAGGAAGTACGTGATCTTCTGACCCGTGCGAGAAATCAGTTCAATCAGGCATATCCATCCTATGGTCTGACGGGCGTAGAACACGAAAATGTTTCTTATGACAGGATTTTGAATCAATGCAGACAGGATTTTGAGCCGAAGTATAAAGATGAATTTCAGAAACAGTATGATCTGATCTACCATACGCTTCGTGAAAATGTAATCGCGACGATCCACGGTGAAATCAAAGCGGCATACCGTCACAGGAAAGAAATCAACCGTATGCTGGCAAAGATTAAATTCTCTGACAGTATTTACCAGATTGATATTCTTCCGGCAGAAAATGAAAATGGACAGTTTTATGAGATGCTGATGGCACCGGAATTGGACAGCAAAGTGCTGGACGATGATGGTTTCGACGGACAGATCACGCTTGGCGAAGACACATTTTATCAGAAGTACGAGCAACAGATCCTGCGCCTGACGGAGAAATTCATGCCTCCGAAAGATGAAGATGCCAAGTCCTTAAGCCAGCACCGTCAGCAGATGGAGCAGTACGTGGATTACCGGAATTATCTGACCTTCAGTATGTACGAACGAGTGGAAGATGAAGATGGAAATGTGAAAAAAAATGCGGTCGATGACATGGCAGGGCGTGATTCCGGAGGAGAAGGACAGAACCCGAAATATGTGGCACTTCTGGCTGGATTTGCAATGCTTTATATGCAGCAGACAAACCGCGATTCCAAGATAAGACTGGTACTTTTGGATGAAGCATTTTCCAAAATGGACAAAGAACGAAGTGAAGTCTGCCTGCACTACGCAAGAGAACTGGAATTACAGTTGATTGTGTGCGTACCGGACGAGCGGCTGCAGTCCTTGATCCGAAATGTGGACAGTGTGTACGGATTTAGAAGATATCAGAATCAGGTAAGTATGATGCATATCGATAAAGGAGAATATCTGGATATGATAGAGGGGAAGATTTGACTCGCATGAGTCAAATCTTCCCTTGAAACTTTCCCCTGAAACTCTTCCGCTAATACGCATTTTTAATTTGCTTCTGTAGAATTTCAAATGGCGCCGGTCCGGTATCGAGGATGCATTGGTGGAACTGATTCTGGGTAAAATCATCTCCCCAGGTTTTTATTGCCAGTTTCTTTAATTCCAGAAATTCCACATATCCGATGTAATATTTGAGATAATTGCCGGGATCTGCGACAATCAGATCAAAAATGTCCTCGATTGTCTTTTCATTCGTGATTCCATAGGTTCGGAAAAAGGCAACTGTTTCAGCAAGAGTCCAGCCGTCATAGTGGATGCCCATATCGGCGAGGGCGTAAAGTCCGAGAATGACGGAGGCATTATGTTGGAGAAGTGTTGCCATATCATGAGAAAGCGGGGAATAGTAATAACTCAGCATTTCACAATATGTAGCCCAACCTTCGGTATATCCGCCAAATGACAGAAGATCTCGAATTGGAGGGTGTTTGGTGGCGGAGTAGTAGACTGTCTGATATAAATGCCCCGGATAACCTTCGTGTGCCAGAGTTGTAAAGAGAGTCAGGTCATCAGAAATGTGTCCGGGATTAATATAGATGACATTTTCGCCACTGTTATCAATTGGCGGAATCATGTAAAAAGCAGGACTTAAATATTCTTCCATAGCTCCCTGAACATATTTTATTTCGAAAGAAACTTTTGGAGGTTCTGGGAATGAGCCGGATATTTTATCTTGCAGCGTATTTAAAATGTTGACCGGATCATCGGAAGAAAATTCGGTACCGTGACCTTTGAATAAATCAGAAGCTGCTCCCGGTGTGGTACCTTGTACAGAGCCAGAATGAGCTTCAGAGTTCTTATGGGAACTGGAATTGTTTAATAATTTCTGCATCGTTAGCAGGTCACTTTGAATTTGTCTTTGTGCAAGTTTCTGAAGCTGTGGAATGGTTCTGGCAGAACCGGTCTGTTCTTTTACCGAGAGTTCATAATATTTTTTCCCATCAGGAAGATAACAGAGTCCCCGTTTGTTGTTTCCGGTATCACGAAGATTTTGGAGTCCGTCACTAAGAGAAGTGTAGGCCGGAAGAACGTAATTTAAGACGGCGTCACGATTTTGTTTCTTATAATCTTCAGAAGTTGTAGCAGGCAAATTCAAAGCGTCAATTTTAGAATCAAATGTGGCATAAAGATAGTTATTTTTCATGGTGGCAAATGTCTGACATTCCGTGATAATGTCGTCGGCGACGTAGGAAGCCATGAAAAGTCCGGCGTTGCTTTTTGCTTTCTCAAATGTGAGAATAGATTGGAAATAATCGGGAATGGTAGTCAGAAGTTTCAGGTAAGTGTCAATATCGTCAGTATTATAAAAACGATATTCTGACAGAAGAATAGGAAGCTGTGCCTGAGTACCGGTAAGTGGTGTGAGAGGTTCTTCATATAAAAGATACGGCCCCATTTCCAAAGAAGAGGTATAAGAGTGTTCAAGAATGTCGTAAGTCAGCTTATTATAATCAGACAGCTTGTTCCGTTTGAACTGATGAAGACTTGCAAGAGCATTTTCCGCAGAAGCACATATAAGCGCCGAGTCTGTTCTGGCGTATCCACAAGAGACAGGTGGATTTTGAATTCCATAAGATTCCGGATCTTTTACTGTGTAATGAAGCGTGATCGTATTCGCAGACACCTCCTGCCTAAATAGTTCCTCCACGTATCGGTCGAAGCGGGAATTCATATCCAAAGCTGAAGTTCCACCAACAATCGCACTTAGAAGCAGCGCAAAAATCAGCAGGCCGGACATAAAACCAACCAACAGAAAGTGCCGTTTTTTATAAAGAGACATACAAAGAATCCTTTCAGTGCCTTTCTATAATATTTATGAACAGAGTTCGGAGAAAATGTGTTATCATGGAATACATGACATAGAAAAAAGCAGGCATTATTGAAAAAAAGTGATTTTTGTAAAATGTGTAGTAAATTTACAGAAAATCACATTTGAAAGGAGTCAGAAAATGCAGCTAACACATTTTGATGAAAATGGAAAAGCAATCATGGTCGATGTTACGGAGAAAAATGACACAGTCCGGGAGGCTACGGCAAAAGGACGTATCCTGGTGAGCAAGGAAGTCTACGATGCGATTGAAGCCGGAACAGTCGGAAAGGGGGACGTGCTCGGAGTGGCAACAACTGCCGGAATTATGGGTGCAAAGAGAACTTCCGAACTGATTCCGATGTGCCATATTCTTCCAATCACAAAATGCCGTGTGAATTTCGAGATGAAACCAGAGAAATGTGCAATTGACTGTTATTGTACAGTAAAAGTGACCGGGAAGACCGGTGTGGAGATGGAAGCCCTCACAGGTGTCAGTGTGGCACTTCTTACTGTATACGATATGTGTAAAGCCATCGATAAATCTATGGAAATCGGAGAGATTTATCTTTGTCATAAAAGTGGCGGAAAAAGTGGTGAGATCAGAAACGAAAAGATTGACGGTCAGAAAGCAAGACCTTGCCAGAACTAGGGAAGTTAGGGGAGAGCTAAATTCGTTGACAAATAAGAGGTTATTGCTATAATAATTTTATTACATATTAGAAATGGTGGGACAGATGAAGATAGGCGCAGTAATATTGGTGGCCGGAGTCGGGATACCAGATGAGGAGATGGAAAAGTTTCTTGAGATGAAGAGACCGACCATTTTCGAACAGATGATTGTAAGCTATCAACGTGCGGGTGTGGCAGACATTGCTCTGGTCACACGGGATGGAATGGCAGATAAGATAGAGCAGACATTGCATCGTCGCGGGGTTACATTTTTGGATATAGAGTCAGATTCCTTTGAATTAGCAGTTCTGAAGGGACTTTCTTATCTATCGGATACATGCGAACGTATTTTTGTCGGAGATATTCGTTTCCCTTTTTTTCAACCGGATATATTGGTAATGATGCAGAAGCGTCGGGCAGAATTGCTTGGTGCAGTATATGGAGGTATGTTTGGCGACTTGATCTGTACCAGTCAGGCATGCGCAAGAAATATCTGCAAAAAACTGGAACAACAGATTGATGAGAGTGCAGAGATGGCAGAAGGAACCGTCAGAAGTACCGGTGTGGCGGCTTTCTGGAAGCAGTTCGGTTATCGGATCGCGCATATAGAGGTTGAGAATGAAGGGATTCTTGTGAAGGTGACATCGGCACAGGAATATGAAGAAAGACGGCAGATATTTGCAGAGAAGCAGATACGAGGTCATGTGAAAGTAAGTCTTGCAGTGAATCGTTCTTTTTTTGGACCGGGTGTTGTAACACTTCTGACTCAGATCGATCGTCTGGGTTCTGTGCGGGAGGCCTGCGCAAAGACCGGTATGTCTTACAGTAAAGGCTGGAAGCTCATCCATACAGCGGAGGAAGAGACTGGCTGGAAGATCGTGGAGCGCATGAGCGGTGGAAAGAATGGTGGCGAAGCCTATATAACTGAGCGTGGGCATATGCTTCTTGAAAAATATGAACTTTACAGGGAACGCGTTGAAGCGGCAGCCCAGGACATTTATAAAGATGTTTTTCAAGATGGTGAATTATTTTAATTAAATTCTGGAATTAAGTTAAAAGCACTTCTACGGGGGACGAGCAGCTAATAACAAAAAGGGAAAGAAGACTGGCGCATGAGAATTTTAATAAGAGGAGCAGGAGATCTGGCTACAGGAATTGCATATCGCCTATATAAATGCGGATTTGAAATTATTATGACAGAGACGAAAGTTCCATTGACTGTACGACGGACAATTGCATTTTCTAGAGCAGTGTATGAAGGAAATGCAGAAGTAGAACATGTTACTGCGAAACTGACTGACGGATCGGAACAGATAGATGACAGAATAAAAAAGGGGTATATACCGCTTCTTGTGGATCCAGGACTTAAGTATCTGAAAGAGTATAAGGCAGATGTAGTTGTAGATGCAATACTGGCAAAAAAAAATCTGGGAACAACGATAGACGCTGCTGAATTTGTAATTGGGGTCGGACCTGGATTTACCGCTGGAAAAGACTGCCACGTAGTAGTGGAGACTATGAGAGGACATAATCTTGGTAAAGTGATCCATGAAGGCTGTGCAATTCCGAATACAGGAATCCCGGCAGAAATAGGAGGATATTCTATTGAAAGGATCATCCGTGCATCGGCAGACGGACTTTATGAGCCTGTGGTTAAAATCGGTGATCATGTGGAAAAAGATCAGATTGTTGCTTATAGCGGTGGAAAATCTGTCCGAGCGTTGATGAGTGGTATTGTCCGGGGAATGCTGCAGCCAGGGGTAAATGTTACAATTGGCATGAAGTGTGGAGATATTGATGCCAGATGTAAGGAAGAATATTGCTATACAATTTCGGATAAAGCCAGAGCAATCGGTGGCGGGGTGCTGGAAGCAATCATGGAGCATTTCAATGGAGAAAAACATATCCTATAAGAAATGATGCGAGGGACAGGATAAAAGAATTTGTGAATTTTGAATGATTGAAGAATATGACGAATTGGTTGACAAAAAAACCTGTTTTGTTATAATATATTATATAAATTTGAGCGAAATTATAGGGGATTTTGTTTACCTTAGATAAAAGGTGAAAAATCCCTATTTTAATATCAAAAAAATTGATATTAAAATAACTGAGAAATGTTATAAAAATATTTTTTTAAACTGCGAATAGTTTTGAAAAAATATTCGGAGGGAATGGATAAAATGAAATTAATGCGAACGGAAGATGCAGTGGGGCAGGTATTGTGCCATGACATCACACAAATTATCAAAGGCGTTACGAAGGATGCCGTATTTCGAAAAGGCCATATTATTACAGAGGAAGACATACCGGTACTTTTAAGTGTGGGAAAAGATCACATTTACATTTGGGAGAATAATGAGAATATGCTTCATGAAAATGATGCGGCTAAGATCTTGTATGATATGTGTGCAAATGAGCACATGACCCCATCGGAAATCAAAGAAGGGAAAATTGAATTGATCGCGGAGTGTGACGGTCTTTTAAAGGTTGATACAGAGCGATTGAATGCAGTAAATGCGCTTGGTGAAATGATGATTGCCTGTCGTCATGGAAATTTTCCGGTAAAAAAGGGCGATAAGATTGCCGGGACAAGGATTATTCCTCTTGTTATTGAAAAAGAAAAAATGGAGCGTGCAAAAAAATTAGCTGGTGAAGAACCGATTTTTGAGCTGATTCCATTTAAAAAGATGAAAGCTGCAATTGTAAATACTGGAAACGAAGTATTTTACGGAAGGATCAAAGATACATTTACACCGGTTATTATCGAAAAATTGAAAGAATATGGAGCAGAGGTCGTCGGGCATGTAGTAAGTGATGATAACCATGAACATATTACAGCGGCTATTCAGAAATTTTTGGATGAAGGGGTGGATATGGTACTTTGTACAGGCGGAATGAGTGTGGATCCAGATGACCGTACTCCGCTTGCGATTAAGAATACAGGTGCTGAGATCGTAACTTACGGAGCACCTGTACTTCCGGGAGCCATGTTCTTGCTGTCCTACTATGGAGAGAAAAAAAGACCAGTCATTGGTCTTCCGGGATGCGTTATGTATGCGAAACGGACTATTTTTGATTTGGTTCTGCCACGGATCATGGCTGGTGAGATTCTGAAAAAAGCAGATATTGATACACTGGGAGAAGGCGGCTTATGCTTGAATTGTCCGGTCTGTACTTTCCCGAATTGCGGATTTGGAAAGTAGGTGAGTGCAGATGTGGGAATTCTTACAAAAATTAAAACAACTGCAGCCGGAGAGTAAAAATATCGTTTTGACAGGACTGACAGGAGAGGCATTTGGGGAAAAAGCGCTTGTATCGAATGGAAAGCTGGTATGGGCATCTGTTGCAGGGGGATTTTTAGAACAGCATGACCAGCAGATAGAGCAGTTAGAAGTAAATGGTATAGCGCTTGTTGATGGCGAAAAAATATTTGGTGAAGTTATAGGTGGACAGAAGAAAATCGTGATCTGTGGTGGGGGACATGTTTCCATGCCGATTATTCAGCTTGGCAGACAGATTGGATGTTATGTAACAGTACTGGAAGACAGACCGAAATTTGCAGATAACGCCAGAAGAGCAGGAGCAGACAAAGTTATTTGTGATACATTTGAAGCGGGACTGGAACAGATTCCCGGTGATTCAGATACGTTTTTTGTAATCGTTACCCGCGGACATGTGTATGATCGGATCTGTCTGGAAAGTATTGTAAGAAAACCACATGCGTACATTGGAATGATGGGAAGCCGCAGAAGAGTGGCACAGGTAAAACATAGTGTCCTTGAAAATGGAGCCGATCCACAGGTAATCAGTCGGTTACATTCTCCGATCGGTCTGGATATAAAGGCGGAGACGCCGGAAGAAATCGCAATATCCATTATGGCAGAAATTATACAGGTCAAGAATCAGGATAAACGAGGAGCCGGTTATTCGAATGAAATCCGGGATGCAATCGTGAAATGTGAGGATCAGAAAAAGATATTGGCGACGATAGTTGAACGAAAAGGAAGTGCGCCAAGAAGTATTGGAACGAAGATGTTGATAATGGAAGACGGACGATGTGTAGACACTATTGGGGGCGGCTGTATTGAAGCCACGATTGTCAGCAAAGCGTTATTAATACTGCGAGGATGCGCAAAAGCGCCACAAATCGTGCATGTGGATATGACTGGTGAAGATGCCGAGGAAGAAGGCATGGTGTGTGGTGGTAAAGTAAAGGTATTGTTGGAGGAAGTTTAAAGATTTATGAAGGATCAGTATGGAAGAATAATAGATTATATGAGAATTTCCATTACGGATCGGTGTAATCTCCGGTGTCGGTATTGTATGCCGGAAGGAGTAGAATTAGTTCCGATGAAGAACATTCTTTCTTACGAAGAAATTGAGATGGTCTGTCAGGCGGCTGCAAAGGCCGGAATCCGTAAATTCAAAATTACAGGAGGAGAACCGCTGGTAAGACTGGGGAGTCCGGAATTGATTGGAAAGATTAAGAAGATTCCGGGAGTAGAGCAGGTAACAATGACTACGAATGGTGTCCTGCTGTCAAAATATTTGCCAGAACTATTGAAAAATGGGCTGGATGCGGTGAATATTAGTCTGGATACACTGGACCGGGAACGTTATCAGGTAATTACCGGACGGGACGAACTTTTCAGGGTGCTGGAAAGTGTGGATCAGGCAGTAGATGCCGGAATCCCGGTGAAAATCAACAGTGTACTTCAAAAAGGCATGAATGAGGATGAATTTCTGGCACTTGCAAGATTGACGCTGGAGAAAAAGCTGGATGTACGTTTTATTGAGATGATGCCGATTGGGCTTGGAAAAAAGTTTGAGACGATTTACAATGAAGACATTTTGGAAGAGTTAAAGAAACAATATCCTGATATTCAGGAAGATCGGCAGATTCATGGAAATGGGCCGGCAGTTTATGTGAAGCTTCCGGGAGGGCAGGGAAGTGTAGGATTTATCAGTGCACTTCATGGAAAATTCTGTCAGTATTGTAACCGGATACGCATGACGGCGCAAGGGTGTTTAAAACCTTGTCTGTGCTATGGAAAAGGCGTGGAGCTGAAGGATATTTTTGACAGGCATGAAAAGTCGCAGAGATGCGGAACAACAATGGCAGATCAAGAAACATTGGAATATTTGTATCAGGCAATCGCGGAGGCAATTCAGTTAAAGCCAAAAAGCCACCGTTTTGAAAATTTAAGTGAAATTACAGAAGATAAGAAAATGAGTCAAATTGGGGGATAGAGCTGTGGGAAAGATATTAGCAATTTGTATTAGTGAGAAAAAAGGAACCCAGAAAAAACCGATCGAGTCTGCAAGACTGGTGGAAGAATGGGGAATTGAAGGAGATGCCCATGTGGGTAAATGGCACCGTCAGGTGAGTATGCTTTCATTTGAAAAGATTGAAGCATTTCGAGAGAAAGGTGCGGACGTAGACTTTGGGGCATTCGGAGAGAATCTTGTTGTGGAAGGGTTTGATCTGAGTAAAGTCCCGGTAGGAACGAAATTTCAGATTGGAGAAGCAATTTTGGAATTGACGCAGATTGGAAAAGAATGCCATAGCCACTGTGCAATCTACAAGGTTATGGGTGATTGTATCATGCCAAGAGAAGGTGTGTTCACAAGGGTTCTGAAAGGTGGCGAGATTAAGGCTGGTGATGAGATCACAATGCTTCCATTAGAAAAAGATCGTCCGTTTACGGCGGCGGTTATTACTTTGAGTGATAAAGGTGCTGCAGGAGAGCGGGAGGATAAGAGTGGTCCATTGATTCAGGAGATGCTTATGAAGGAAGGATATGACGTGATAGAGACATTACTGCTTCCGGACGGAGAGCAGCCTTTGAAGCATCAGCTTATGAGACTGGCAGACCAGAGACAGGTCAATGTGATCTTTACGACAGGTGGGACCGGATTTGCAGAAAGAGATGTGACACCAGAGGCAACACAGGCAGTCTGTGACCGCATGGCGATGGGAATTGCAGATGCGATCCGTCAGTATTCACTTTCTATTACCGGAAGAGCAATGCTAAGCCGGGCTGTATCTGGAATTCGAAAAAAGACGTTGATCGTCAATCTTCCGGGAAGCCCGAAGGCTGTAAAAGAGAGTCTGGAGTATGTATTGCCATATCTGGGACATGGACTTGGAATTTTGCGTGGCACAGATGGTGAATGTGGAAATAGCTGATAATTCATGATATCAGAGAGGATAATAATAGCGGTTGCATGTGAGAGCAGACATGAAAATGTGTAAATACGCATAAACGACCGCTATATTATTTATAATACCGATTACTTTTGTAAAACGAATCGAATTTTCGAAAACAGTCATTATGCTAATCAAAAAGAAGGGAGAAACGAGATGAAAAAAAGAGTATTAGCAACATTACTTGCAATGTCTATGGTATTAGGACTTGCAGCATGCGGAAGTAAATCCGACAGCAAAGATGACAAAAAAGAGGAGACAAAAACAGAGGCGAAGGCTGATGCTGCAGAAGATGTAGAGCTTCAGGTATTTATTGCAGCCAGCTTGAGCAAAGTTATGGATGAAGTCGCAACAGAGTATCAGAAAGATCATCCAAATGTGAAGATTACATTTAATGCAGATAGTTCAGGAACACTGCTTACACAGATCGAGGAAGGATATGCGTGTGATGTATTCTTTTCAGCAGCTCAGAAACAGATGGATCAGCTGGAGAAGACAGACGGACTTGTAGTTGACGGAACACGTAAGAATGTTGTAAACAACCAGGTCGTAGTTGTAACACGTAAAGACAGTGGAACAAAGGTTACCGGACTTGAGACTTTAAAAGATGCTTCCAGTATCGCTCTTGCAGGTGGAAGCGTACCGGTTGGTAAATATACAAGACAGGCACTTGTAAACCTTGGAATTCTTGACAAAGTTGATGATGTATCCACAACTCCTACAGAGACAATCTCCGAGAAACTTGGCGGAGTTGAGATCAGCGAGCAGGATAACGTAAGTAAAGTATTGGCAGCAGTTGTAGAGGGATCTTGTGAAGTTGGTACAACATACTATTCTGATACATATGGATATGAGGATGAGCTTAATATCCTTCAGACAGTAAGCTATGATCTTACAGGAAATGTAATCTACCCGATCGCTCAGGTTAAAAATGACGAAGCAAGTGATGCAGAAGTCTCAGAAGCAAAAGATTTCATCGATTTTGTAACATCTGATAAAGCAAAAACAATTTTTCAGAAATACTACTTCGATACAGATGTAGAGTAAGAAATATCTTTCCTAAGCCAGCAAAAAAAAGTCCCGTTCCTGTCTCAAAACAGGTCAGGGACATTTACACATGTTCGACTTGAATAGATGTGTACAGGAGGCATTCTTGAAGTCGGAGGAGGAATATAGATGGATGCAATGGAATCGATTATTAAAAATCTGGACTGGAGCCCGCTTTTTATATCATTAAAAACAGGAATCGTGGCGACTTTTATATCATTCTTTTTAGGAATTTATGCGGCGAGAAAAGTGGTAAAGACAACACCGGGCAAGAAGGCGGTCATTGATGGAATACTGACACTGCCGATGGTACTGCCACCGACTGTCGCAGGTTTCTTCCTGCTTTTGATCTTTAGTAAAAGAAGACCATTTGGAATTTTTTTGTATGAGACATTTGATATTAAGGTCGTGCAGTCATGGCTTGGTTGTATTATTGCAGCAACCGTTATCGCATTTCCGCTAATGTATCGTAATGCAAGAGCTGCTTTTGAACAGTTAGATGTCAATTTGATTTATGCAGGGCGCACACTTGGTATGTCTGACATCCGGATTTTCTGGAAAGTTGTGATTCCAAGTGCAGGACCTGGAATTGCATCCGGAACCATTCTTACATTTGCAAGAGCCCTTGGAGAGTACGGAGCAACATCTATGCTGGCTGGAAATATTCCCGGAAAGACGGGAACGATTTCTCAGAAAATTGCTATGGTCATTCAGGATGGAGATTATGCAACAGCGGGAGTATGGGTAGCGATCGTTATGCTCATCGCATTTCTTGTAATCTTTTCCATGAATTTTATATCCGGCACAAAGATGAAGAATATCAAACGCTGGTAGCTCCGGTTAAACAACATACTGCATCTTCTGTATGTTGTTTGAGTTGCCAGGCATACGACAAAAAGAAATTGTGGATGGAGAATGCATGGATTGTACGGGAAATTGTGGAAAGATGCGGGAAGGATAAAAAATGGGAATTAAAGTAGATATTAAGAGAAAACTGGGAGAATTCAGTCTTGATATACATTTTCAGACAGAATCGAAACGAATCGGGATTCTGGGAGCATCTGGTTGTGGAAAAAGCATGACGCTTAAGAGTATCGCGGGGATTGAGACACCGGATTTTGGAATGATACAGATTGATGATAAGGTGCTGTTTGATTCGGCCAATAAAGTGGATTTAAAACCACAGAAAAGAAATGTCGGCTACCTCTTTCAGAATTATGCGTTGTTTCCAACTATGACAGTTGCAAAAAATATTGCGGCAGGTCTGAAAGGCAGCAAGGAAGAAAAGCAAAAAAAAGTACAGGAAATGATTGAAAAATTTGAGCTGACAGGACTTGCTGACCGGTTGCCGGGACAGCTTTCCGGTGGGCAGCAGCAAAGAGTTGCACTGGCGAGGATCATGGCGTATGAGCCGGATGTCATTCTGTTGGATGAGCCATTTTCCGCATTGGACGTATTTTTAAAAGACCGGCTTCAGCAGGAACTGATCGAGATGCTGAAGGATTATGAAGGAACTGTTATTATGGTATCGCACAGCAGAGACGAAATTTATCGTTTCAGCGAGGAACTGTTGATCATGGATCAGGGGAAACCGGTCATTTATGGAGAAACGAAAGAAATATTTGCGAAACCTGTATATAAAGAGGCTGCAAAACTGACCGGCTGTAAGAACTTTTCCAGAATAAAACGTGTAGATGTACATACGGCAGAGATCCTTGACTGGGGAATTACATTACATACGAATCAGGAGATTGATGAACAGGCAACCTGGTTTGGGTATCGGGCTCATGATTTTGTGCCGGTGTGGGGAAAGCGAAAGGAGAACTGTCTGAAGATAAATGTTGAAAGTGAGGCAGCACTTCCTTTCGAAAGGAATTATTACCTTTACCCGGAGGGGGAAGAAAATCAGAATAAACAGACGATCTGCTGGTTTCTTCAGAGAGAAAAGCTGGAAAAAATCGGAGAGAAAGGAATGCCGGATTATCTGGAACTTACGGAAGATGGCATGATGTTCCTGAGAGGATAAAAGAGAGGTTTAAGTAGTTGCGGGTTTTATAGGGGTATGTTAGACTGAGCATAGAATAGATTTGAAAAAAATTCAAAACAAGGAGGAAAAAGGTATGAAGAGAATGAAAAGAGTATTGGCGTTGGGGATGGCGGTACTGATGTGTATGGGGCTGACTGCATGTGGCAAAGATTTTGATGCAGCAGGATACACAAAATCGGTATTAGATGCAAATTATCATGCGCAGTATGATAAATATGCCGAATACCGTGGAATTTCTGAGAGTGATGCGAAAAAAGAAGTGACAGAAGGTATGAGAACTCAGATCGAGAGCGCATTTTCAGGAATGGACGTTAGTGATGAGATGATGGATAAATACATAGAGGTAGCTGATAAGGCCTATGATCTGGCAGATTTCACAGTAAAAGATGCCAAGAAACAGGATGATGACAGCTATGTAGTAACTGTAGTGATCAAGCCATCAGATGTATTCAGTAATTCTTCCAATTATGTAAATGATATTGCAACAGAGTATGCAGATCAGGGAAAAGATCCGACACAGACAGATGTGCTTATGGATATTTTAGTTGAGAGTCTGAACCGTGCGATTGAAGCAAACTCTTACGGTGATGAGACGACATTGGAAGTTCATGTAACAGCGGACAAGGATGGGGCATACGGAATCGAAGAATCGGAGATGGAGACACTGGAAGCAACTATGTTCCCAGGCGAATAAATTAGACAAAACAAAGTATTTAATAGCCGGGGTATTAATGGCAGGGTATTAATGGCAGGGTATTAATAGCTGGTCATAGGAAAGCTATATAAAAGGCTTGACATGCCAGTCCTTACTGTGCTACGATTTTTACGTTGAAATTCTTTTATATCTATATAAAAGAGATGTAAATATTCATAAGATAGCCAGAATGATTTATGGAAATTGCTGAATATTGAAAATGAAACAGAAAATGCGTGGAAAAAGAGAGTACGGTTGGAAAGATTCTACAGAGAAGCCCCGGTTAAGCTGAGAAGGGCGGATTGGAACAAGCGGAAGATGGCTTTGGAGCAGTGAGTGTGAAGAGTGGCAGACAGGTCAGAAATTTAGCACTTAATGGGATTCGCCCATTACAGCGAAAGAGTGTAGATGGCACTCGATGAGGTTCTGATCCGTGAGGATAGAGCGAAAAGAAGTGGTAACGCGGAATATCCCGCCTTCTCAGTATGAGAAGGCGGTTTTTTTGTATAGGTAGGAAATTGCATTTCCTACCTATACAAAAAGCCACCGGCAGGATGTGACAAAAATTATCATTAAATAATGAAAAATTAAGATTATAGAAGGAGAGAAGAATATGTGTGAGAAATGCAACAAAGGAAAGTATTATATTACTACAGCGATTGCTTATGCATCAGGCAAACCGCATATTGGTAATACTTATGAGGTCGTTCTTGCAGATGCAATTGCAAGATACAAAAGAAGTCAGGGATACGATGTATTTTTCCAGACAGGAACTGACGAACATGGTCAGAAAATTGAACTGAAAGCGGACGAGGCAGGTATTACACCAAAACAGTTCGTTGACAATGCAGCGGAAGAGATTAAGAAGATCTGGGATTTAATGAATACTTCCTATGATAAATTTATCCGTACGACTGATGAGGATCATGAAGCACAGGTCAAGAAAATTTTCAAAAGACTGTACGATCAGGGAGACATTTATAAGAGTTCATACGAGGGAATGTACTGTACTCCTTGTGAGTCCTTTTGGACAGAGTCTCAGTTAGTAGACGGAAAATGTCCGGATTGTGGACGCGAATGTAAACCAGCGAAGGAAGAAGCATATTTCTTCAGAATGAGCAAATACGCTGACCGTCTGATCGATTATATCAACACGCATCCGGAATTTATTCAGCCTGTATCTCGTAAAAATGAGATGATGAACAATTTCCTTCTTCCAGGTCTTCAGGATCTGTGCGTGTCCAGAACATCCTTCACATGGGGAATTCCGGTTGACTTTGATCCAAAGCACGTTGTGTATGTATGGCTGGATGCCTTGACAAACTACATCACAGGAATCGGATACGATTGTGATGGAAACAGCACAGAGCAGTTCAAGAAAAACTGGCCTGCAGATTTACATTTGATCGGAAAGGATATTATCCGTTTCCACACCATTTACTGGCCAATCTTCCTGATGGCACTGGATCTTCCACTTCCAAAACAAGTATTTGGACATCCATGGCTTCTGCAGGGTGATGGTAAGATGAGTAAATCCAAGGGAAATGTATTGTATGCTGATGAATTGGTAGATTTCTTCGGAGTTGACGCAGTACGTTACTTCGTACTTCATGAGATGCCATTTGAGAATGACGGAGTTATTTCCTGGGAGCTTATGGTAGAGCGTATGAATTCCGATCTGGCAAATACACTTGGAAATCTGGTCAACAGAACCATTTCTATGACAAATAAATACTTTGGCGGAACGGTGACGAATAAAGGTGTTGCTGAGACAGAAGAAGACAAAGCAGTTGATGCGGATCTGAAAGCAATCACAGAGGATACGCCAAAAAGAGTGGAAGCTAAGATGGACGAGCTGCGTGTGGCAGATGCGATCACAGAGATTTTCGTACTCTTCAAACGCTGCAACAAATACATCGACGAGACAATGCCGTGGGCACTTGCAAAAGAAGAGGCTAAGAAAGACCGTCTGGAGACAGTGCTCTATAATCTGATCGAGAGCATCAAAACAGGCGCAAGACTTCTGGAGTCTTTCATGCCAGAAACATCTGAGAAGATTCTTGCACAACTTGGTGACGGAAAAGTGACAGAAAAGCCGGAAATTCTTTTCGCAAGATTAGACGTAGAAGAAGTAATGAAGAAAGTAGAAGAACTTCACCCACAGATGACAGCAGAAGAGAAAGAGAATCAGGCAGATGGTGAAGAAGAGACAGTAATCGATATTGATGCAAAACCAGAAATTACATTTGACGACTTCGGAAAAATGCAGTTTCAGGTAGGTGAAATCATCTCATGCGAGGCAGTCCCGAAATCTAAGAAATTACTGTGCTCACAGGTAAAAATCGGAAGTCAGGTAAAACAGATTGTATCCGGAATCCGCAAACACTATACACCAGAAGAAATGGTCGGCAAGAAAGTTATGGTACTTGTGAACCTGAAGCCGGCAAAACTTGCAGGAGTACTTTCAGAAGGAATGCTTCTGTGCGCAGAAGATGCAGAAGGAAATCTGGCCCTGATGACACCGGAAAAAGCAATGCCGGCAGGAGCAGAGATTTGCTAATATACAGAGCTTAAAAATTTTGTGTACGATGAAGCACAATTCAAAAAGGGACAGGTTAACAATCGCTGTAAGAAGCGGAAAAAAGCAGTTTAAATAATTACACAATTTAATTGGGGACGGGGTTTTTTTGAAAAAACCCCGTCCCCAAAGGAGGAAATATGAGTAAGATTAGAATTGGTATTGTAGGTTATGGTAATATTGGCCGTGGCGTTGAGCAGGCAATTAAGAGAAATGAGGACATGGAGTTGGCGGCAGTTTTTACAAGAAGAGATCCTGCGTCTGTCAAAGTTGCGACTGAGGGTGCGAAAGTAGTGCACATGGATGATATGTTATCTATGAAGGGTGACGTGGATGTAATGGTTCTGTGCGGTGGTTCTGCAACGGATCTTCCGGTCATGGGTCCAGAGATTGCAGCGAATTTTAACACAATTGACAGTTTTGATACACATGCCAAGATTCCAGAGTATTTTGCAAATGTGGACAAAGCTGCAAAAGAGGGAAATAATATCAGTATTATTTCTGTTGGCTGGGATCCGGGAATGTTCTCTTTGAACCGTCTCTATGCGGAGTCTATTCTTGTCCAGGGAAGCACATATACATTCTGGGGCAAGGGTGTAAGCCAGGGACATTCTGATGCTATCCGCCGTATCCCGGGTGTGAAGAATGCGATCCAGTATACAGTTCCTGTTGACGAGGCTGTTGCTCAGGTGAGAAGTGGAAGTGAGCCAAAGCTGACTACAAGAGACAAACATACGCGTGAGTGCTATGTCGTAGCGCAAGAGGGTGCCAACAAAGCTGAGATTGAAAATGCGATCAAGACTATGCCGAATTATTTTGATGAATACAACACGACCGTTCATTTTATTTCTGAGGAAGAGCTGAAGAGAGACCACAGCAAGATGCCTCATGGTGGATTCGTGATCCGCACAGGTGAAACTGGAGAAGAGGGCAACAAGCATGTGATTGAGTATTCTCTGAAACTGGATTCTAATCCAGAGTTCACAGCGAGCGTTCTGATTGCTTATGCAAGAGCAGCTTACCGCCTGAATCAGAAGGGCGAGAACGGAGCAAGAAGTGTATTTGATATTGCGCCTGCATTGTTATCTATGAAGACACCAGAGCAGCTCAGAAAAGAGATTCTGTAATATGATTATCGATACACATGGACATTACGATGACGAACAGTTCGATGTGGACCGGGAAATGTTGCTGACGAACTTAAAGGAGCGTGGGCTGAAAGCAATTGTGACGGTCGGTGCTTCTATGCAGACAAGTGAAAATGCACTTGCGCTGGCACATCAGTATCCGGCAGTTTATGCGGCTGTCGGTGTCCATCCGGACGAGGTCGGCGAGTTGAACGATGATGCGCTGGCGCGTCTGGAGGAAATGTGTCACGATCCGAAAGTGGTTGCTGTCGGTGAGATTGGTCTTGATTACCACTGGGATGTGGAGCCGAGAGAGGTTCAACAGAAGTGGTTCATCAGACAGCTTGATCTGGCGAGAAAGGTCGGGCTTCCGGTAAATATCCACAGTCGTGATGCGTCGGAAGATACATTTCGTATTATAAAGGAGCACGCATCGGATCTGACCGGAATTATTCACTGTTTTTCCGGTTCAAAAGAGCTGGCGGCTGAGTATGTGAAACTGGGATATTATATCGGAGTCGGTGGTGTCGTCACTTTTAAAAATGGAAAGAAACTAAAAAGTGTCGTGGAAGCAATACCACTGACATCGATTGTACTGGAAACGGATTGCCCGTACCTGGCACCGGAGCCGAACCGCGGCAAGCGAAATGAATCTGCATATATCCAGTATGTGGCAGAGGAGATCGCCCGGCTGAAAGGAATTTCTGTGGAGGAGGTTCTTACACAGACTGAGATAAATGCGAAGCAGGTATATCAGCTGCGGGCAGTATCATAAATTAAAAATATGTGAAGTGATATGTCGGAAATTTCATACAATCTTAATAACATTTTTTATCGACATAGTGTATAATATCTTTAATGGCAACAGTGCCGGTACGAGGAGGACAATCCTTCCAGTACCGGCACTTGAGCCAAATGAACATAAATTGCTGTTTGTTCATCTGGCTTATGGTTTGATGGAATGAAGGAGTAATAGAAAGAAGTATGAGTAAACCAACACTTGGAAATCCACAAAATACAATTGAAATATTGCAAAAGTATCATTTTAATTTTCAGAAGAAATTCGGACAGAATTTCCTGATTGACACGCATGTGCTTGAGAAGATCATCAGTGCGGCCGGAATTACAAAAGATGACATGGTTCTGGAGATTGGACCGGGAATCGGTACCATGACCCAATATCTGGCTGAGGCGGCAGGAAAGGTAGCTGCCGTGGAGATTGATAAGAATCTGATCCCGATTTTGGAAGATACCCTCAGCGAGTATGACAATGTCATGGTGATCAATGATGATGTACTGAAAGTAGATATCCGTGGTCTTGTGGAGAAGGAGAACGGCGGACGTCCGGTGAAGGTGGTTGCGAATCTTCCATATTACATTACGACTCCGATCATTATGGGGCTGTTCGAAGGAAATGTTCCGGTTGAAAGTATTACGGTCATGGTGCAGAAGGAAGTTGCAGACCGTATGCAGACCGGACCGGGAAACAAGGATTACGGAGCATTGTCACTGGCCGTCCAGTACTATGCAGATCCGTATATAGTGGCAAATGTACCTCCGAACTGCTTTATGCCACGACCGAAGGTTGGTTCCGCAGTCATTCGTCTTACAAGACATGCGGCTCCTCCGGTGAAAGTGGACAATGAGAAGTGGATGTTTGATATTATCCGAGCATCCTTCAACCAGAGAAGAAAGACACTGGCAAATGGATTGTCTAATTCTGACAAGATTGATTTGCCGAAAGATGTGATTACAGAAGCAATCGCAAAGCTTGGCAAAGGAGAAAGTGTTCGCGGTGAATCATTATCGCTGGAAGAATTTGCTGCGCTTAGCAACGACTTGTGGGAAAAGAAAGGGAGATGATTTATGGTAGGAAAGACAGTGAATAAAAGCGTAGACCGTGCATTATTTGAGATTACTCCGGAGATTCAGCATTTTGCAGGATTGTGTGAGAAGAATAATGCCATTGATAAAGAGCTGTATACTAAGTACGAAGTAAAAAGAGGGCTCCGTGACCTGAACGGAAAAGGTGTGCTTGCAGGATTGACCAATATTTCTGATGTATGTGCCAAGAAGATTGTGAATGGCGAAGAGGTTCCATGTGCCGGCAATCTTTATTACAGGGGTTACAATATCAAAGATCTGGTTGGCGGTTTCTTGAAAGAAGATCATTTTGGATTCGAAGAGATTGCTTATCTGCTTTTATTTGGTGAACTTCCGAATAGTTCTGAACTTGAGATGTTCCATGAAACTCTGGTGGAGAGAAGAACGCTTCCGCCGAATTTTGTGCGTGACGTTATCATGAAGGCTCCGAGCGGCGACATGATGAACAGTCTGTCCAGAGAAATCCTGAATCTCTATTCCTACGATGATAAAGCAGACGATACGACCATCTCGAACGTACTGAGACAGTGTCTGAACCTGATCAGCCAGTTCCCGATGCTGATGGTCTATAGTTATCATGCATATAACTTCCGCATGGGAGAAGACCTGTATATTTATGCACCACAGCCGAATCTGTCCACAGCTGAGAACATTCTGATGATGCTCCGCGAGGATAAGAAATATACGAAGCTTGAGGCAAGGATCCTGGACATGGCACTGGTGCTCCACATGGATCACGGCGGTGGTAATAACTCAACATTTACCACTCACGTAGTTACGTCCTCAGGAACAGATACGTACTCTACAATGTCCGCAGCGATGGCATCTCTTAAGGGACCGAAGCATGGCGGTGCCAATATCAAAGTAACGCAGATGTTCGCAGACATGAAGGAAAAAATTTCCGACTGGACGGACGAAGACGAAGTACATCAGTATCTGGAAGACCTTTTGGATAAGAAAGCATTTGACCAGAAAGGGCTGATTTATGGCATGGGTCATGCGATTTATTCTGTATCCGATCCGCGTGCGGAGATTTTCAAGCAATTCGTAGAGCAGCTTGCGAAAGAAAAAGGACGGGAAGAAGAGTACGCACTGTATGCCATGGTAGAGCGCATGGCTCCACAGGTCATCGGCGAAAAGCGTAAAATTTATAAAGGTGTAAATGCAAATGTGGACTTTTACAGTGGTCTTGTGTATAGTATGCTGGATCTTCCGGCATCTCTTTACACTCCACTTTTTGCGGCGGCCCGTATTGTAGGCTGGAGCGCCCACAGACTGGAAGAGCTCAAGAATGTAGATAAGATTATCCGACCGGCTTATAAGCCGGTGTCTCCATACCGTGAGTATGTGAAGATGGAAGATCGTTAGTCTCCGGTAAAAAAATAAAACCCTGCAGCGGCCCGAAGCTTGCGGGGTTTTACTTTGTTTTTGATAATAAAATTCCGTTTCTTTTACTTAGGATCATACAGCCTGAAGAACTGATTTGTTACGGCTTAGATAGGCGACAAGGATGTCGAAAAATTCACCGGCCGTTGGACGGACATGTAATGGCCGGAACGAGTAGGACTGAAGCTGATCGTAACCATTTTCCCAACAGACTCTTATAACAGTGCGGATATCACGTTCAACACTTCCGACTGTCGTCTTATACTTTCTGGCAATCTCCGGATAAAGCTGTTTACTGATGGCAAGCAGATATTCCTCGTCTGTCAGACATAATTCAATCCCATAACTTAGATAGCGATATCCCCTATATGTAGCACCTACTCCAAGGGTACGGATTACATAGTCAATGTCGTGAGTGTACATAGAAAACTCCCCCTTTACAAACTAGAAATTATGAAGTCTAAGTAAGTTTTATCTTTTGATATTTTATCAAAATTTGTTGAAAATAAAGGGTCTTAGATTTCGTTTACATTATTTTAGACATTTTTCGACGTTATTCTTGAAAATATTCATCATTTCTTAAGAAATCCATTCCTATGTCTTAAATTTTATTTGCTAATCTTGTATAGTAGATATGAGAGGTGAAATGAGATGGCAAAAATATTAGTATGTGATGATGATAAAGAGATTGTAGAGGCGATCGAGATATATCTGACCCAGGATGGACATCAGGTTCTGGAAGCTTACGATGGAATCGAGGCAGTGGAGATCTTGAAAAAAGAAAGTGTAGATCTTCTGATCATGGATATCATGATGCCGAGAATGGACGGAATCAGGGCAACTTTAAAAATTCGCGAGAAGCACAATATTCCGATCATTATTCTGTCTGCGAAATCCGAGGATGCGGACAAGATATTGGGACTTAATATCGGAGCTGATGATTATATAACGAAACCATTTAATCCGCTGGAGCTGGTTGCCCGTGTGAAATCACATTTGCGCAGATATATGCAGCTTGGAAGCACGGCGATAAAGGAGAGCGAGGCAATCTATACAGTCGGCGGACTGGCGATCAACGATGATCTGAAAGAAGTGACAGTAGATGGCGAGCCGGTGAAGCTTACCCCGATCGAGTACAACATTTTGCTGCTGCTTGTAAAGCATCAGGGCAAAGTATTTTCTATTGACCAGATATATGAAAATATCTGGAATGAAAATGCGGTGGGTGTTGATAATACAGTGGCAGTGCATATTCGTCATATCCGTGAGAAGATTGAGATCAACCCGAAAGAACCAAGATATCTGAAAGTCGTGTGGGGCGTAGGGTATAAGATCGAGAAGCAGTAAAAGCAGGTCGGGGTAAGACCAGCAAGAAAAAGCTAACAGAAGGGAGACGTTATGGAAAAGATATGGCATAAGAAAAAAAAGACCAGAATTTTGTTGATCATAATTGCAAATGTTATGGTTATTTCGATGATGCTCGGCGTTATGAGCATCATGTCTTACGCAGAACTTTTCGATGACCTTATAACAGGAAAACTTACGCAGAGCTATGAAGATTCCTATGACTTTGATACAGAGCTTATGAATAGTGCGTATCAAGTGATGTCCGGCATTGACAGTGAGCAGATGTTTGAGACAGATGGAAAGATTGACGAGGATAAGCTGGTCGATATTCAGGTATATAACAATAGTGAGACGATCAGTGGTCAGAATGAAAGCGGTCTTTCATATCGATTGGGAGATTTGTTGAATTGGTATCAGAAATTGATCTACAGTGAGAGTACCAGTTATGTCGGAGATACAAACACGGATTCAGCAGAATTAGAAGGCAACGACGCAGAAGATCTGAAGGCTCCGATCGTTTGTAAATTATCAGATGGAAGTTATCATTACTATAGTCAGGATGATTTTAATGAAAAGGTGTTAAATGGTGAATTAAAATTTGTAATGACAGATGGAATAGGTGCGGAGACATCGGAGCAGATCTTAGATGAGCTGGAAAATGTGGATATATCAGATAGAAATGAAATGACGGAAGAGGAAAAGAATTTTCGGGGAATCGAAGATGCAGAGGGAACTATGCTCTATGTAGATTGCTGGAAATATGATGGAGTGTTATTCCGTGAGGAGGCAGCTCCACTGGAAGCAGAAAATCTCTTGCAGATAGTTAACGAGAATTCCAACTGGAATGGCAGGCTCAATGAAGCTTATAATATGCTGGAAAGCTGTATTTATCAGATTGGAGAGCGCTATGCAAATTATGAGAGCCTGACAGAGCAGTATAAAGAAGGAGATAGTAATTTTTTCTATTATTATTTAGATTTAAAGAGTGGAAAAGTCGTCACAAATCGGGAGGAGCTGGGGCAGGAAAATAATATTAATGATGTTGCTAAAAGTGTTCGTAAGATGGGGAAATATGTCATAGTAAAATCAAAACTGTCAGAGTTTGAGACGAATATTCAGGAAGCAGATGCAGAACTATGGCAGCCACAGACCGTTTATCTGAGTAATGCAGATAAAGGAGAGTTTGTGTTTATGACAGGTGTGGATACGAAGTATCCTGTGAAAGATAGTTATTATAAAAATGCACATTTTTATGAAAAGTATAGTCCGTTTGTCCGAGGAGTCAGTGCAGGAATGATTTTGGCGTTTTTAATATTTTTTGCCAGTGTAGTATGGCTTGTTGTAATCGCAGGTCGAACGGAAAGAGATGGAGAACTGCATTTATATAAATTTGACAGATGTAAGACAGAAATCGGAGCTGCAACAGTTATATTTGCATGGTTCGTACCGTCACTATTGACCGTGCTTTTCATGGGAGCTGCAGGAATTATCTCCCAGAAAACATTTGCAGTAGGAAATGGTATTCTTTCTTACGAAACATTTTTTGGAATGATTGGATTCGGAGGACTTGCAGTCTATACATGTAATATGTTTCTCGTTGGTATTTTGAGTCTGGCCAGAAGAATAAAAGCAGGAATTGCATGGAAGAACAGTTTTCTGTACAGTGTCGTAGAGTTTGTGAAATTATTGATTCGAAATGCCAGACACATAGCAAAAATAATTGTTTTATATCTTGCGTATGCAGCAGTACATTGGGTGGCATATCTGGCATCAGGCTGGCCAAGTGCATTTTGGTCATTCGTGATTTTCATTGTGCAGACAGCAGGATTTGTAATCCTTGTCAACTGGGCAGTCGGACGACAGAAAATTAAAGAAGGTATTGAGAAAATCAGTGAAGGTGAGCTGGATTACAAGATTGATCTCGAAGATATACATGGAGAACAACGCAAGATTGCAGAACAAGTCAATTCTATCGGAAGCGGACTTGATGCGGCAGTCGAGAAGAATATGAAAAGTGAGCGGTTAAAGACAGATCTGATTACAAATGTATCTCACGATATCAAGACACCGCTGACCTCCATTATTAATTATGTAAATCTCTTGAAACAAGAAAAATTTGATGATCCGAAGATTCAAAGATATATTGAAGTTCTGGAAGAAAAATCTCAGAGACTGAAGACTTTGACAGAAGATGTTGTAGAGGCATCAAAAGTCAGCTCAGGTAATATTTCTCTCGAGTTTATGAATATCAATATGATAGAACTCATCCAGCAGACGAGCGGAGAATTTGAAGAAAAATTCCAGGCCAGAAATCTGACACAAATTATGAACCTCCCGGAAGAAGATGCGATTGTTCGGGTAGACGGAAGAAGAATGTGGCGCGTGCTTGCAAATATTTATAATAATGCTGCAAAATATGCTATGGAAGGAACACGCATCTATGCAGATCTGCAGACACTGGACGGAAAAGTAATCTTCAGTCTGAAAAACATATCTGAGCAGCCACTTAACATTTCCTCGGCAGAAGAACTGACTGAACGATTCATCCGCGGCGACCTGTCACGAAGTACCGAAGGAAGCGGACTTGGATTGTCTATTGCGAAGACATTGACCACAATGATGGGCGGAACATTTGATCTGTATCTGGACGGTGATCTATTCAAAGTCGTGATTATATTTGATAAAATAGATTGATAAATTTTTAGTTAGGGACGTAGCATTTCGCCAAAGCAATGTCATTAAGTTAAGGATTTTAGTAGTGTGAAAAGTAGTTTTTTACTTTTTGCACTACTTTTTTTGCCTAAAAGCTTGACAAAACTTCACAAAAGTGTGGCGAAGCCATTTGAATATATTCTTTTTTAGGAGGTTCAAATGGCAAATATTTCTTTTATTGTAAAGCAAAAACTGGAGTCTGCTATAAAAATATTATGCAGAGATTTTTCATCACACGTAAAGCGTCCGGGAAAAGACTTTTCTAGGAATCGTAAACTTCCATTTGAAGAGGTGATTCGATTCCTTCTGCCTCTGCAAGGACAATGTATGGATCAGGAATTATTCCGCCACTTTTCAAAGAAACCACTCTTCTTTTCAACAGACTATTCGGGTATTCCGCATAGTTCCGCTATGATTCAGGCTCGGCAAAAACTTTCAGATTCTGCAATGCCGGCCTTGTTCCATTCGTTTACAGAGACTTGTAAAAAAGGTGCGCTTTTCCAGGGTTACCAACTTCTGGCAATAGATGGTTCCCAGTTTTCTGTCCCGGAAAATCTAAAAGAACCACTATGCTGGCGTAAGATACCCAATATTTCAAAGGGAAGAAATGTGATACATTTAAATGCTATGTACCATCTTCAGAGTGGTATTTTTGAAGATGTCGTTTTTCAGCCAATCTGTGAATGTAATGAGCATAAAGCCCTGGCTCAAATGGTAGACCGCCGGTCTTCTGCGTTTCCTGCTATTTTTATGGCCGATCGGGGATACGAAAGTTATAATACTTTCGCCCATATAGAACAAAAAGGGGATAAATACGTGGTTCGGGGAAGAGAATCAGGTACAGGTATCTGTTCTGGTCTGAATCTTCCTGATACAGAAGAATACGATATCGAAAAAGAACTTTATATCTGTAAAAAACATAGCAAAAAAGTAAAAACAAACCCACGAAAATATAAACGAATTCGCAGTGATGCAACATTTGATTTTTTCACAGACGATTGTGAGGAATATCGATTAAATCTTAGAATTGTAAAAATAAAACTTTCTGAAACCACAACTGAAGTACTGTTTACAAATCTTTCTAAAGAGGAATTTTCGGCAGATGATTTAAAACGGTTATATCATATGCGCTGGGGAATTGAAACTGCATTTGACCAGTTAAAATATGCGCTTGGCGCTGCATCTGTTCATTCTAAGAACTCAGAATTAATCATACAAGAATTGTATGGAAAGCTAATTCTGTTCAATTTTTGTAAAACTATAGTTGGTGGAATTGAGGTAAAACAGCAGGAATACTGGAAATATGAATATAAATTGAATATAAAAATGGCAATGTGTATTTGTAGAGAATTCTGGTGCTCCCAGACTTTAGCAGCACCAGAGGTTGAAAAAATGTTGCTGAACTATCTTGTCCCCATAAGGGATAACCGGACTTTTCCACGAGATACGGTTAAAAAGTCAGCAATAGCATTCAACAGTAGGATAGCATAAGATTGTAAAAATGAAAATAGGAACCATGAGAAAGCAGGGGTTTTTCGCTGCTTACTTGTAGTATCCTTGAAAAACAAGAAGCCTTGACAATCCATAAAAAGAAGTGTCAAAGCCTCAATAATTACAATTTTATCCTTAACTTAATGACATTGTTTCGCCAAAGTACTACGTCCCTAACTTTAATTTGCCTTGTCCCCAATCAACTTTTACCCTGTCCAAAATTGACTTTTTCCCGTACCGCTAGTACAATATTACTACTATGAATGAATTAAAAAATATATTAGAACAAAATTTAAATGACAATTTTATATCGGCGGTTTTGAGTAATCCAAGAGATGAGAAGCTCTCGGCAAAGGTTAAGGTGCGCCCGGTGCTCATGAAAGATACAAGAGTCTATCAGATGGAGACGTTTCGTGGGAATCAGGCATTTCATGAGAATTTAAGTGCGGATGAGGCGTGCGAAAAGATGCTGGAGGCTATGGAGAATATGAAGCAGATGCAGCTTGTGACGGCAGATGCGGAATTTTCTGTGCTTATCAGCAAGAAGGGAAAGGTTACAATTAAGAAGAAGCAGAAGAAAGCAAAGATGCGCCCGCTGGATCTGAATCATAATCGGAAGAAACAATATATCCTGCAGGAAGGTGTACCGGTTCCGTTTTTACAGGATCTTGGTGTTATGACGGAGGAAGGAAAGATTGTGCATGCAAGGTTCGACAAGTTCCGGCAGATCAACCGGTTCCTGGAATTTATCGAGGATATTTTACCACAGCTTGATTCTGGAAGAGAGCTTACAATTCTGGATTTTGGCTGTGGAAAGTCTTATCTTACATTTGCTATGTATTATTATCTTCATGAGCTGAAATCTTATGACATCCGGATCATCGGTCTGGATCTGAAGACGGATGTAATCCGGAAATGTAACGAGCTGGCGAAGAAGTATCAGTATGATAAGCTGACGTTTCTGGAGGGAAATATTGCAGACTATACGGGCGCGGAGAAAGTAGATATGGTTGTGACACTTCATGCCTGTGATACAGCAACGGATTTTGCGCTGGCAAAAGCAATTGGCTGGAATGCGAAGGTTATTTTATCGGTGCCTTGCTGCCAGCATGAACTGAACCGGCAGATGAAGAACGATGTGCTTTCGCCGATCATGAATTATGGACTTTTGAAAGAACGTATGGCGGCGCTTGTGACAGATGGATTACGTGCGGAGTATCTAAAGAGGGAGGGATACGACGTGCAGGTTCTGGAATTTATTGACATGGAACATACACCGAAAAATATTCTGCTTCGTGCGGTGAAAACAGGTCGTCGGGCAGACAATGAAGAGAGCATCCGCGCATGCGAGACATTTCTTCGCGTGACACCGACACTGGGGAGACTGCTAGACGAAAAAGGGGAGCTTTAAATGAAATGGAAAAATCACGTGATTCACGCAGGGGTACTGGTTCTGGTATTTCTTGCTGCGGTGGTCATATTTGGCTATGTGACAAATAAAAAGAACAGTAACATGACGACAGATATGGGGGCAGCAACACGTCCCCAGATTGCGTTTTCTTATAACGGTTATTCGCTCAATGACCTGCCCGGATATAAGAATGAGATGGATTTGACAGGCGTACGTGATTCCATCACACCGGTCAGCAATGGCCAGCTTCAGGTCACCATTAAAGCTTATGAAAATGTGATCGACAGCCTGGACTATACGGTTTATTCGATAGATGGCAAAGAAAAGCTGTTGGAACAAAAGGTGAAGAAGCCAGGAGAGAATGCAACGCTGGAAGTAGGAAATGTCGATGGTGAAAATATTTTGTCTGAGGAGCGTATGCTTCAGATCACGCTGCATATGGACAATCACGACATGTATTATTATACGAGAATCGTGGACGGAGCCAAGTTAAATGCGGCGCCAAGCCTGGATTATGTACAAAGTTTCCATGAAAATGCACTGGCGAAAGCGGAAGGTGTTGGAATTGGAACGGCGATTGAGCCCAGTGATGAAGGAGACAACACGACATTACAGCATGTGACGATCCACTCAGATTACACGCATGTAACATGGGGAGATCTGGCCCCGAAGGTTGATGGAAGTGAGCGTTGGACGATTAAAGAGTTGAACAGCACATATATGGCAGTGGAGCTGGAATATCGTGTGAACTGTACTGGTGAGGAAAATGAGCAAGACGAATACCAGGTACGGGAATATTTCCGTGTGCGTTACATTTCCGGAAGCCAGAAGACATATCTGTTAGATTATGACCGGACGATGGACCAGATATTTGATGCGACGAAGAAGGTGTTGAATGAAAAAGGTGTACTTCTTGGCATCACAGACAAGAATCCGGTCTACATGGTAAATAAAAACGGAACCGTTGTGTCATTTGTGCAGGCAGGAGAACTATGGAATTATAATCGTGACCGAGATGAAGTTTCTCTTGTGTTCAGCTTTGCAGATGCGGAGAATACGGATATCCGGAATATGCTGATGCAGCATGATATTAAGATTTTAAATGTAGACGAAAAGGGAAATACAACATTTGCCGTATGCGGATACATGAACCGGGGCAGCCATGAAGGTGAGACTGGATCAGCAGTCTACTATTATAATATTGAACAGAATTCTGTTGAGGAAAAATTATTCGTATCCAGTGACAAGGCTTATGACCGTGCCCAGGAAGAAGTGGGCGGACTGGTCTACTATAATGTAGAAAATGGCTGTCTGTATACGATTGCAGATGACGTACTCTACAAAATGGATATGAATAAAGGTACGAAAAAGGAGCTTGCGACAGGACTGAATGAAGATCAGTATGTTGCAAGCGAAGATGGACATCTGGTAGCTTATGAGAAAGAAGATCCTTCGAAGTCCAAGTCTGTGACAGTTATGAATCTGGAGACTGATCAAGAATATGAAGTGACTTGCAAAGATGGCGAGTGTATCAAACCACTTGGCTTCATGGATGGTGATTTTGTCTACGGTGTTGCAAAAACGGAAGAAGTCGGAACAACACTGTCAGGAGCCCAGGTCATTCCGATGTATAAAGTGGAGATTACAAGTAGTAAAGATAAGGTGATCAAAACTTATGAACAGTCAGGAATCTATATGTTAAGTGCTACATTTGAGGATAATATGATCACCCTTGACCGTGCGGTAAAAGACGGCGATACTTACACCGGAACAGCACAGGATTATATTACAAGCAGCGAAGAGGCGAAAGAAAGCAATATTTATGTGCAGACATATAAAACAGATCTGAAAGAGACACAGGTTCGCCTGACGTATGATGATGGCATTTCTGACAAGGAGCCGAAGCTATTAAAACCGAAACAGGTGGTACTTGAAAATGTTCCACAGGTCAGTCTGGACCGCAAAAAAGAAACAGACGCATTTTATGTGTATGGTCATGGAAGGCTTCAGGGAACTTATAATACTGCAGGAAAAGCGATTCAGAAAGCCAATGACTGTGGCGGAGTCGTGGTTGATGCTGATCAGAATTACATCTGGGAGCGTGGAAACCGCGATCTGAAATATTCGATTGACACGGAAGATGCAGATACAGAACAGCTCAGACAGGCACTCGCAGGTGGAAAATCTGTGGTTGATGCAATTACAGAAGTTTATGGAAGCGTGATGGATTTAAGTGGCTGTACGATAGACGAACTGCTTTACAATGTTAATCAGGGACGACCGTTAATTGCCGTCTTAGATGCGCAAACAACGCTGATGATTGTTGGTTATAGTGACGGAATAGTCAGCTGTGAAGATATCGGAAGCGGTGCACGCAGCAATCATGCACAAAGTGACTTTGCAAATGTCAGTGTATATCTGGCAGCAAAATAGAAGTGAAATATTTGTTTTGGCATTACGAAGAGCCAGAACCGGCAACTGTCGGTTCTGGCTTTTCTCGATTACAGATTCATTTTGCTCTCGTGCAATAATCAGAATGACAGATAAAAAAGTTCAAATTAAGGAGAGCAATTATGAAGAAAAAAACGGTGAAAAAAGTAACTACAGTTATTGCAGCTTCTGCAGTCGCAGCATCAACAATGATTACTCCGGCTATAGCAGCCGGACAGTCAGCAGAAGATGATGAAGACGGGAAACAACAAAATCAGCAACAGAGTAAAGGAAAAGCCGCAGCATCGAATATAAAGGAGGCTAAAATTCAGTTAGAAGCCGCGAAAGAAGCAAATCAGAAGACAGCAGCCGAGGCAAAACAGGCAAAAGCTGATTATGAAGAAGCAAAAAAGCAGGAAGCAGAAGCGCTTGAAACAGCGCAGAAAGCTATAGACAATGCCGAACAGGCAAAGGCAAATGCAAGAAACACATTTTCTGAGGCTGTTACAAACGCAAGTAATGAAAACGTAGAAGCAACTAAGAAAATGAACCAATTGCAGGCGAATAAGCAGGAGGCCGAGCTGACCGCAGCGCAGAAAAAGCAGGCTGCAGATGCGGCCGAGCAGGCAGCGCAGCTTGCGAAGGATACCTTGGAGCAGACGGAAAAATCTGTAAAAGTATCTGAAGAAGATGTTAGGAATAAACAGGAGGCTTTGGAGGATGCGAAGAAAAATCTGACTCAAGCCCAGACAGCAGTGGATAACACGAAGAACAACGTAGAGGAGCAGAAGAAGAAAGTCGAAGAGGCAAGAAAGACAGTAGATCAGGCAACGGAGGCTCTGAATGTGGCAATTGATGTGAAGAATCAGGCGCAGGAGAAGGTGAATTTGGCACAGGAGCAATTAGATCAGGCGGCGCAGGCGCTTGCTAAAGCCCAGGCAGAAGCCCAGTCACCGGAATACAAAAAAGCCCTGCAGGAAGTAGAGGAAGCTCAGACAGCACTTTCACAGTCAGAGATCACAAAGAACGAAAAACAAAATGCAGTAGATGCAGCCAAGGCGCTGCTTGCAGAAGCGCAGAATAAAGCCGCATCTGCAGAAGATGAAAAGACCAAGGCACAAAAAGAGACGGAGATTGCCCAGGCAGAAGCAGAGCTGGTGAAAGCGGGGGAAGCATTGCAGTCATCAGAAGCTGATATTACAGTGAAAAAGCAGGCTCTTGCGTCAGCACAGGAAACTCTGCAGTCATTACAGGCAGCAAAAGACCAGAAGGATACAGCACTGTCTCAGGCGCAGAATGACTTCCAACAGGCACAGACCGAGATAGAGAGGATCCAGAGTGAGGTGTCAGCCAAGGAGGCGGAAGTTGCAAAGGCTGAGGCAAATCTGTCGGCAGCCAAGACAGCTTATGAAACTGAACAGAACAATCAGAAAGCCGGGGAGGCAGAACAGGCAGATGCAGAGCAGCAGCTTGAAAATGCAAAGAAAACCCAAAGCGAAGCCGAAGAAAAAGTAACCGAAGCCCAAAAAGTTTATGACAGAATGGTCGAAGCGCAGAAAAATGCCCAGGCTCTTGCCTTAAAGGGGTCTTATGGCTTCTTTGCCTACAAAGATAAAGACAATAAAGCACTGGATATTCTGGAGGATACGAAACTAAAAGCAGCGGGAGACAAGGTGGCAATCAGTTCTTATACAGAAATCGGGAACGAGGACGATGCAACTTCTCTGGAAAATATGAAGCTTGCACTGGAGTTTATCAAAAAATGTAATGACCTACGAGTGAAAAACGGACTTGAGCCTCTGAAAGTGAGTGACGAAATGATGGCCATATCACAGGTTCAGGCAAACTGGTCAGCATTTAACAGAACTCATTCCAGAACATACTATGTAGGCGAAAACCTAGCCTGGGGATATCAGGATCCATTTGACGTATGGTATGATTATGAGAAAAAAGTATACGAAGAGACTGGATCTGAGAGCAGAACAGGACATTATCGTAATATTGTCAATAAAAAATGGGCTATGACGGGATTTGCCGTAACAGCGCGGGGGAATTGGCTGACGACAGAGCAGTCTTTTGGATATGCCGAATATTATTCTGCAAATGCAAAATCATTTGAGGAATATAATCAGGAATTTCAGGAATATTATAACCTTGTTATGAATTCATCCGCAGGTACAAGCCAGGCATTAGAAGCGTTAAATACAGCAAAGCAAGAACTGGAGGAAGCACAGAAACAGGTGGAAGCGGCTGTTTGGGCAATTGAACAGGCAAAACAGAAACAGGCAGAAGCGTCAGCCAAGATGCAACAGAAACAACAGGAAATCAACAATAATACACAGGCAGTACAGGAGGCGCAGGAGAAGCTCGCACAGGCACAACAGAAGCATAGCCAGAGTGCAGAGGCAAATGCCGCAGCGCACACAGCGGTGGAAAAGGCTGAGAAAGAAGCCCAAGAAGCGCGTCAGGCGGTGAAAACGCAGCAACAGGCAGTAGACCAGGCACAGAACGAGCTGAATCTTGTACAAGCTTCCCAGGAAGAAAAACAAAAAAATTACGATTATGCATTTGCAAAGGTAAAAGCACTTGGCGGAAACACAAGTGCCACGGCGGAATCTGCAGCCACACACCAGATGCAGGCAGAAGCGGCACTTGCACAGGCGAAGGCAGAGAAAATTGCAGCAGAGAATGAAGTGAATCAGAAACAGACACTTTTAAATCAGGCACAGGTGGAATCAGATGCAGCAGACGAAAATGTCAAGGCAAAAGAGAATGCACTGGAAAAAGCAGAAAATGCACTGAAACAATTGGAAGCTGAAACCAACAGCAGTATTGTAAAGAAACGTGCGGATGTTGATGAAAAGCAGAATGCACTGGATATTGCAGAAAAAGAATTAGAGGAGAAAAATGTGTCCATATCTGATGCCGTGGAACAGAAAAACAAAGCAGAACAGGCACTGGAAGAACAGGAGGCAGAATTGTCTGTGCTACAGAGAGAGCTGGCAGCACAGACAGAAGATGCTGCAGCAGCGCAGATAGAAGTGGATAAAAAGCAGGCAGCATATGACGAAATAAAGGCAATGATTATGCAGCTTCTTCATGCACAGGCAGATTATAATCAGAAACAGCAGGAAGAGGTGACGGCAAAAACGGAGTATAAAAATGCCCAAAATATAGTGAATACACTGGAAGCAGCTCTGGCAGATGCGAAAGACACTCAGGCAGAAGCCCAGTCAAAGGAAGAAAGGGCAAAGGCATTGTCTTATGATGCTGCATTTCTAAATCAGATTACAGATCCGGATTTCACGTATTTAAATGATGAGATTTCGAAAGTAAAAGATGCCCAAAGCAGAGAAGCCCTGTTGCAGAAAGCTTATGACGCGGCAAAGCAGAAAGCGGCGGAAAGTGAAGAAGCATATGGACAGGCAAAACTGGAAAATGTGAGAACACTTGCAGAACTGGCAGTTGCCCAGACAACCTATGATAAGTATCTGGCGGAACAGAAAGCGCAGGTAGCAGCTGTCCAGGCAAAAGCTGATGAAGAATCGAGAAAAGAGACAGAAAAAATACGACAGGTATTCGAGCAGAAAGATGCCGTAGATAAGTACGATAACAACAAAATCTCTCAGAAAGCTATGTCGGTTAAGACCGGAGACAAAGCAAATGCAGGAGGAATGCTGGCAGTTGCAGGTGTTGCCGGAATGATAGCGGCTCTGGCGCAGAAAATAAAAAGAAGAGAGCAGGATTAAACCGTTACGCTCTCTTCTTGGAGGAGTTCGGAACATTACTTTAGATAAGTTCCGGACTCTGATAAAAAATTATCTTTGAAATATATGTTTCGATAAAATTGTCAGTGATTGATATTTTACTGTGCAAATAATGTCTTTGCGTATTTTTTAAGTGCAAAGTAAAGAACCATTCCGAGTACTGCACAGGAAATAATCTCTCCGATACCAACTGTGCACATCATAAATGGAATTGGAAGTGCAACTCCGTATCCGTAACGCAGAACGAACGGAACGATCAGGATATTTGCAATAATCGGTGGAACTGGGGCAAGGTAAGGACTCTTCTCGCGAAGCTTCCATGTAAAGAATGCTCCAATTAATGTTGCGATACTTCCAAAGATAATATCAGGGAGTATTGCGCCTCCGAGGATATTACCTATCAGGCAGCCGATAAATAATCCTGGAATTGCTGCTGGTGTGAATACCGGAAGAATGGTCAGGGCTTCTGAAATACGAACCTGTACCTCTCCGAATGAAAATGGTGCGAATACATAAGTGAGCACCACATAGATAGCTGCAATCATAGCAGCCTGTGTCATGAAACTGATGTTTTTGTTCTTCATTTTAAAATCTCCTTTAGTTTTGTTTTACGTGTGGAAGGTCACGAACACACGATTCATTTTCGCGTAGCAATGAGTCAGGTGGGCATGCTTGCATGGACATCTGACGAATGCTGCGGAGGCATATATGTTGATATATGACCTACGCCGGAAATCGGCGAAACCCTTGTAAGACCTTGGTTTTTCGGGTTTTACATCGGGTGATAGTATAGCATGGAAGTTCTGAAAAATCAAGGGAAGTACAAAAAAATGGCCAAAATGGGAAAAGAGGGATTTTCAAGGATATAGGGGAAAAACCTTAGAAATAGAGAAAAAATTATTGATAATGCGAAATCTGGAAATATAAAAATATACTAATAGAATCAATCTGGTTGTCTGTTCGTTAATGCTATGTTATGATACAGATAGGGAAACCAAAGCCAGGCGGCTACCCTTCTTTTACGGAGGGATAAAACACCCTCCTAACGAAAGAAAGGAGGGCGATGCGATGGTCACATATTCTGATATGATTCAGTTTTGTATATTCATTGTTGCCCTTGTAGGTCTTTGCTATGAGATTTTCAAGGGCAAACGAAGATAGCCGCCACTACCGCAAATAGTGACGGCTATTGTACAATAGCTTAATATTATAACTAAGGTAGCCGCTTGCGGTTTCCCTCTTTGTATCTTAAATATAGCATATCCGGTAGTGGGACGCAAGAGCATCAAGAAAATTACTGATGTTCCAAATGAAAAATTTTCTAATGAAAAAATTTGTAAAAAAAGAAAAAAGTGCTTGCATTTTCAGAAAGGCTATTATATAATAACACTTGTCGTTAAGAGATGCGACAGAAAAATAAGAGATGCGCGATTAGCTCAGTTGGTAGAGCACCTGACTCTTAATCAGGGTGTCCAGGGTTCGAACCCCTGATCGCGCACTATTAAATCACTGTTTTTAGAGGCTTAGAGCTCTGGGGACGGTGATTTTTTTGTGCCTGAAAATAGAGGCTTTAGGGGGGATAAAACGGAAATCACCAGGGAAAGCAAGGGTGAAGTGTCTTTGTCGCAGATTCTTAATTCGTTAAGATTTGCCAGAATGCTGGATTCGATGATTTATCATTGATAATCGTTGCATTATTCGCTACAATTATTATATCAGCTGGGAGATGACTCCCACCTCGCAGCAAGAATGCCGAGGCATTCTTGAAATAATATAATAGGATGATATTATCCGTGATGGGGCAAATGTTTTGCAGATTGGAGACCAGATATGAGTAGAAAAAAGAATAGAAAAAAGAATTTTGTTAAGCAAATAGCAGTTGTAAACAAAACCCCTGTGAAACAGGAGGAACAGATGGTACAGCTGGATTTAGGACCGCGAAGAAGTGTTGCGTTCATCGGTTCGGAATGCTATCCATTTGTTAAGACTGGCGGACTGGGAGATGTTATGTCTGCGCTTCCAAAGACTCTGGCGAAGTTAAATCTGGATGTTAAGGTAATTCTTCCAAGATATAAATGTATTCCTCAGAAGTTTCAGGAAAAGATGGAGTACAGAGGTTCTTTTTATATGGATCTTTGTTCTGACGGGAAACAGTATTATGTAGGAATCATGGAATATCAGAAAGATGGAGTTGTCTATGATTTTATCGACAATGACGAGTTCTTTTCCTGGGGTAATCCGTATACGAACCTCATAGATGATATTCCGAAGTTCTGTTATTTTGCGAAGGCATCGCTTGCCGCACTCAATTATCTGGACTGGACACCTGACATTGTACATTGTCATGACTGGCAGGCCGCTTTAGTACCGCTTTATTTAAGAACCTGTTTTCAGAATACGAATGTTGGACGGGCAAATGCAGTACTTACGATACATAATCTGAGATTCCAGGGAATATATGACAGAAAAATGATTCAATACTGGTCAGGTCTTCCGGATTATGTATTCAATAAAGACTGTATGATTCAGAACTGGCTGGATGCCAACATGTTAAAGGGCGGTATCGATTACTGTAATAAAATTACGACAGTTAGCAATACTTATGCGGGCGAGATTCAGACGGAAGAGTACGGTGAAGGTCTTGCGGAACATTTGAGATATCATAATAATAAAATCAGAGGAATTGTGAATGGAATTGATACAGATAACTGGAATCCTGCAACAGATAAACTGTTAACAGCTAATTATGATGCCGAGTCAGCAGTAGAAAATAAAAAGATAAACAAGAAAGCACTCCAGGAATCTTTGGGATTAGAAGTGGATGACCATAAGATGGTGATCGGACTTATTTCACGTCTTACCAACCAAAAAGGCCTTGATCTTGTAAATGCTGTAATTCCGGGGATTATGGATGGGAATACACAGGTGGTGGTTCTTGGTACCGGTGATGCCTGGTATGAAAATACATTCCGTTATTATGAATATAAATATAAAGGCAGTTTCTGCGCATACATTGATTACAATGAAAATGTCGCCCACGGTATTTATTCGGGCTGTGATGCGATCCTGGTTCCGTCAAGATTTGAACCATGCGGGCTTACACAGCTGATAGCTATGAGATATGGTGCGATTCCGATTGTCAGAGAAACAGGAGGACTTAAAGATACCGTTTCCCCTTATAATATGTACGACAATACAGGGAATGGTTTTACATTTGACCGGTATGAAAGCGGACTTCTTTACGATGCCATTAACAGGGCAAAGACACTCTATTTTGAGAGCAGAAAGTATTGGGATGATATGGTGATCCGGGATATGAACAAAGATGTTTCCTGGGAAAAGAGTGCAAAACAATACAAAGATTTGTATGTAGAGCTGACACCGAGAAACTAAAAAAATATATGTAATGAAAATTATAAGGGTGTGTTGTTCTTAAGTGGAACGCACACCCTTGTAAAAGGTGAGAAATAAAAGGACATTTGTCCTAAATAAAAAGAAATATTGGTGCTAGAATATAGAGGTAGATGAGCTTTGCCAGAAAGTAGGAATGGTGTTCCAGAATCCGAATGATCAGATTTTCAAAAATACAGTTTTGGATGAAGTGATGTTTGGCCCGCTTCAGATTGGAATGAGCAAAAAGCAGGCGAAAGAAGTTGCATTAAAAGCACTGGATATGGTAGGCTTGAAGGGAGCGGAGAAGATCAATCCTTATGAGCTTGGATATAGGGATGCATTTTTGAGTCCCGAAGAGTTTGTTGCTTATAAGAAAGCGAACGCATAATACGAAAGGCAGGGGTTATTATGAGAGCATTTTGGATCGTACTGGACAGTGCAGGAATAGGAAATGCACCGGATGCAGAAGCATTTGGTGATGAGGGAAGCAATACATGGAAGACTTGTTATGATTCCGGAAAACTGCATATTCCGAATATGGAAAAATTGGGGATTTATAACATCGACGAGATGAATTATGGGGATAAGTCTTTAAGTCCAATTGGATGTTACGGAAGACTTCATGAAAAATCTATGGGAAAAGATACGACCATCGGGCATTGGGAGATGGCAGGTATGATATCTCCGAAACCATTTCCGGTATATCCGGACGGATTCCCGAAGGATGTGCTGGATGAATTCCGAAAGCAGACAGGACGGGAAGTGCTGTGTAATAAACCATATTCCGGAACAGAAGTTATCAAGGATTATGGGCGTGAGCATATGGAAACAGGTTCGTTGATCGTATATACATCCGCTGACAGTGTGTTCCAGATTGCAGCTCATGAAGATGTTGTGCCGGTAGAAACCCTGTATGAATATTGCAAAATAGCAAGAAAGATTCTGATGGGCGCTCATGCAGTAGCAAGAGTCATTGCAAGACCATTTGTAGGACAATATCCGAACTTCGAAAGAACAGACCGTAGACATGACTTTTCGCTTGTGCCGCCAAAACAGACGGTGCTGGATGATTTGAAAGATGCCGGAAAAGATGTCATCGGTGTTGGCAAGATATATGATATATTTGCTGGGAAAGGAATTACAGAGACAACTGCGAACCATGGAAATAAAAAGAACATGGAGAAAGTATTTGAGTTGCAAAAGAAAGATTTTAATGGACTGTGCTACATTAATCTGGTTGATTTTGATATGATATATGGCCATCGAAGAGATATTTTAGGATATACAACTGCATTAAATGAATTTGACAAGGATCTTGAAATATTTCTTGCTAATATGCGCGACGATGATGTGTTATTTATCACAGCTGATCATGGATGCGATCCGGGATATAAAGGAACTGACCATACACGCGAGTCTGTACCACTTCTGGGTTACAGTAAATGCTGGAAACAGGGCGTGAATATCGGAACAAGAGATACTTACGCTGATATAGCGGCCACCCTTGCACAGATATTTGAAATCGAGTATCATGGTGATGGTACGGGATTTCTTGAAATGCTAAAATAAAGACTGAAAATGAATAGTAATTAAAGTAATGAATGGGGCAGAAGCGTCTGGCGGGCGATTTTGCCCCTGTAACTGTAATAAGCGAAAATAGAAAGGATGATAGAAAACGAAATATGATAAAACATGTATTATTTGACTTGGATGGGACATTACTTCCTATGGATCAGAATGAATTTGTAAAGTATTATATGCCACTTCTGGCAAAGCGATTTGTAAAATATGGAATGGAGCCGAAAGCGCTGATCGGGACGATCTGGAAAGGTGTGGAGGCAATGGTACTGAATGATGGAAGCATGACCAACGAGGATGCCTTCTGGAAATGTTTTGAGAAAATATCCGGGCTTTCCAAAGCAGAGGTAGAGCAGGAGACGTTGGATTTTTATGCAAATGAATTTAATGAGGCAATTGCATCTACAAAACCGAATCCGCGCGCAGACCAGGTTGTTAAACTGTTGAAAGAACATGGTGTGAAAGTGTACCTTGCGACCAATCCGATCTTCCCGCGTGTGGGAACTATGAACCGTATCCGCTGGGCAGGAATCGATGCAGAAGACTTTGAAGTTATTACGACCTATGAAACATATCATTACTGCAAGCCGAATCCGAAATATTTTCAGGAAGTTATGGAGGAGTTTGGACTTAATCCAAAAGAATGCCTCATGGTAGGAAATGATGTGCAGGAAGACCTGACGATCCGCTCCCTTGGCGTAAAGACATATTTATTAACAGATACACTGGAAAATAAAAAGAACATTCCATTAGAAGAAGTTGAGACAGAGTACAAAGGGACTATGGAAGAATTATATGAATGGTTTCAGTCATATTTTGTTCACAATTAGTTTTCATTTTAAACATAGTTTCATCACACTTTGTGTCTATACTATTAATTGTTCGAAAGAACAAAACAATTTTCTTTTTCATAACTTTTTCCTCAGGGCTGCAACCTCCCAAACATGCAGTCCTATTTTATTGTCTAAAATTAAATTTAAGGATATATACAGCACCAAATAGCTGCTCTACAATATGAGTTATTTTCTATAGTTGCTGATTATACAAACTCGCCCAAAAGCGGCTCAAACAGTGTATAATCAGCAAAGCTATGCTCGCAACTATGACGAAAATGACTCAATTATTGTAGAGCAGCTATTTGGTGCTTTGTATATAGCGTTAAATTTATGCGGGAGGAGAGGGAGCTCTTGCCTTTTTCGCTTCGCGTATGCGAAAGTTGTGAAGGTTAGGTTATTTTATATTTCATAAGAAGAAGGAGTAGTGGGAGTCGGCGGAAGTTTCAAGAATAGGAAAATTTCATGAAGGTCTGCTTGCGGTTCAGATAACTGCTTAGTGGCGGGAAGAAGATATAAATTGTAAATTCCCGGCTATAGAAATAGTAACCCCTGAATAAAATAATTGAGCAATTTGCGTTGTAGTTGCGAGCATAGCCTGTGTGATTATACACTGTTTGAGCCGTCTTTATGGCGAGTTTGTATAATCACACAGAGATAAGCGGCGCAGCAACTACAGAAAATTGTCTCATATTTTATTCAGGGGTTACTATTATATATAGGGTCAAAATTACAATTTATATTTTCGTTTACACCATCCGATCGTGCTCTGTGAAAAATTTCGTTGTAGTCGGGTAGGTATAACTCTTACCAATTTCCTTGAGCAGCACGACATTTAATTTTCCACCCAGGTTTTTCTTGTCGAGGGCAATGGCTCCGATCAGGTCGTGGAGCATAAGGTCACACTTGTGTGGAAGTCCATAGATATCCAGGACTTTGCGTATATGTTCCGCTTCGCCGGGGTTCGTCAGTCCCATTTCCTCTGCAATCTTTGTAATCTGATACATTCCGATGGCAACTGCCTCACCGTGGCTTTCACGTGTGTAGTGGTAATGCTGTTCGATTGTGTGTGCCAGAGTGTGACCAAAGTTCAGGAGCATGCGCTCGCCGGTGTCGAACTGATCGTGCTCAACAACGATTCGCTTGATATCTACACAGCGATAGATAACTTCGGTCAGATTTTTCTTCAAATCTTCAAATGAGGTGTGTGCCTCCAGATTTTTGAATAAATCAGCATCCCAAATGCAGCCGTATTTGATGACCTCGCCCATACCGTCGTTGATGTAACGCTCTGGCAGTGTATTTAATACAAGTGGGTCGATGAGCACAAGAGCCGGCTGATAAAAAGCACCGACCAGGTTCTTGCCTTCCGGCAGATCTACGGCGACTTTTCCACCGACGGAAGAATCGACCTGTGCCAGAAGTGAGGTCGGAATCTGGATAAACTTGATCCCGCGAAGGAAGCTTGCGGCTGCAAATCCTGCCAGATCTCCGATGACGCCGCCTCCGAGGGCAATGATCAGATCACTTCGTGAAAAACGGGCTTCCAAAAGTGCGGAATAGATTTTCGGAAGACTTTGAAAACTCTTGGTTGGCTCACCGTGTGGGAGAATAAGAGAATGAACCTCATATTTATCTTCCAGTGTTTTTACAATAGTATCTCCGTACAGAGGAAATACGTTGTCATCTGAGATGATCATGATTTTTTTTCCGGAGTAAACTTTTTCGATATAGCTTCCGGTATCTTTCAAAATATTATTTTCAATATAAATGGAGTAGCTGTGTGCTCCGAGGTCTACATATAATTCCATGCTGATAATCCTCTTCTTTCTTTTACACCTGTGAAAACGTCAAGACCCGCGAACGGGTCTTGAATAGTTAAAATGTTTTTCCGACTACTTTTGCGATCTCAGCAACCTGTTTCAGCAGTGCATCATATTTCGCAGGTTTCAGAGACTGGGAACCGTCGCACAGTGCCATCTCAGGATTGTTATGAACCTCGATCATCAGACCGTTTGCTCCTGCAGCAACAGCAGCCTTAGCCATTGGTTCAACCAGCCACCATTTTCCGCCGGCATGGCTTGGATCAATGATGATCGGAAGATGTGAAAGCTTCTGGATAACCGGGATACTCTGGAGATCCAGTGTATTTCTTGTATAGGATTCAAATGTACGGACACCGCGCTCACATAAAATGACATTTTCATTACCGGATGCCATAATGTATTCTGCAGACATCAGCCACTCTTCGTAGGTAGCGTTTAGACCACGTTTCAGAAGAATCGGGCGGTCTACCTGTCCTAACTGTTTCAACAGATCGAAGTTCTGCATGTTTCTTGCACCAATCTGTATCAGGTCAACTTTTTCGTTGAATACATCCAGATATTCGGCGGACATCAATTCTGTAACGATTGGCAGTCCTGTTGCAGCTTTTGCTTCACAGAGGATATTCAGACCTTCAAGACCGAGTCCCTGGAATGAATATGGACTTGTACGAGGTTTGAAAGCACCACCGCGGAGCATGTTGGCTCCGGAAGCTTTCGCAGCTTTTGCAATCTCAAGAACCTGGTCTACAGACTCTACAGAACAAGGTCCGGCGATCAGCGCCAGATTATCTCCTCCAACCTTAACTCCGGACACATCGATGATGGAGTTGTCCGGGTGGAAAGCGCGGCTTGCTAATTTGTAAGGCTCCTGCACATGCATAACCTTTGTGACAGCAGGATCAACTTCGAAGAGTTTCGCGTCGATACGTGATGTGTCACCGATACAGCCGATGATCGTCATCTCTGCTCCTTCAATTACGTGAGTGTCCAGACCTCTTGCTTTGACCATATTTTCAACACGTTCAATATCTTCCTTTGGGGAAAGTGGTTTTAATACAATAATCATAATAGTAACTCCTTCTATACCTTTATATATGTAACATCTATAATATTCGCACTGTAAAATTTTAGTTGTTTAAAGTGTGAAACTAATACATATAGTACCCCGTTAGAATAGCATTTGTCAATGGGTTTTATGAAAATATCTCTCATTATGTTCCAGTTTAATTAAGTTGACTTGATACAGGGCATTTGCTAAAATGAAAGAGGAAAAATAAGGGTTTATCTAGCAACAAAAAAGTTTACAAAGACAGAAAATTTTCAAGGGAGAGTAAGGGAAATTTAATAAGGAGGAAATGCGATGTTAGAGTTAACATTTGGGGAACAGGTCAAAATCGTTCTGAACCGTAAAGATATGACGATCAAGCAGCTTGCGGAGATGATTGAAGAACGAACAGGAAAGAAAATGTCCAGACAGAATCTGACGCAGAGACTGGCCAGAGATAATTTTCAGGAACAGGACATGCGTTTAATTGCATCTATATTAGAGTGCCCATTTCATCTGAGTATACTGGAAGAGAATGCGGATAGTGAATATACAACCCGTGAAAATATCAAAATCGATAAGCGAGCTGAAAATAATATTATTATAGATGAAGAACCACAACAGCTGACACTGAATCTGGAGTATGATGAACCAGAGCAGGTACAGGAAGAACAGCCGGTAAAAGCAAGGGAATTTGGCATATCTGGAGCAGAACGTGATATTACAATTGGAGAACTGGTAGATATCCATAAAGATTTAGATCAGATGGAAGAAACATCAGAATATGCAGACCAGACAGAATATGAAGAATCGGCAGAATATGAAGAAGAGCCGCAGTCTTCGGAAGTTCCTGAGTATGACAAGCAGGAGGATGTGAAGGATATTCTGGAAGAAATGGCTGCGATAGAGGCTGAAGAGAAGAAGGCAAGAGAAGACAGAGAAGAAAGAGAAAGAGAGCGAGAAAAGGAACAGGAAAAAGAGCAGGAGAAGCCACGTGGCTGGAGGGCTTATTTCCCGCGCCGTAAGAAAAAGCAAGCAGAGGCGGTTTATGAGGACAAGCAGGAAGCTGCCACAGAACAGTTGGAGGCAGAATCTGCGATGAATCAGGCGCAGCCGGAAGACAAGACAGAAGAGGCTGTATCAGAAGAACCGTATCAGGAGTCAGAAGAATATCAGGAGCCGAAAGAATATCAAGAAGCTGAAGAGCATCAGGAGCCGGAAGAATATCAGGAAGCTGAAGAGTATCAGGAGTCAGAACCGTATCAGGAAGAGGAGCAGGCATACGAAGAATATGTTGAGGAAAATCAACAGGATATGGAAGAAGAGTTTGCTGATACCGCACAGGATTGGGAAGCTCCGGAAGAAGAAAATGTGGGTGATATCAACCCATATACGGGCATGGAATATGAATCCAATAGTGTGAGAATGCATCCAAAGAGAATCGGTTATGTCCAGGTTTATGACAGAAGTGATCATCAGTGGACCGACATGACAGAGTGGGCATTTCTTGGATATCAGGAGCGCAAGAAAGCGCTTCTCGGCAAGGATTACGAGCCTCCGATTTATCTGGATTAAGTAATAGTAGATCATTTGTGAGGAGAAATAAGAAGATGAGATGGGAAGAACTTCTGTCGGCAAAGAGATGTCGGGGCGGACAGACGAGAGGGAGAAATGCTAAAAGTTCAGATTTGCGGAGTGAATTTGAAAAAGATTACCATCGAATTATTGGCAGTGCTTCATTTCGAAGACTTCAAGATAAGACACAGGTATTTCCACTGGATAAAAGTGATTTTATCCGGACAAGACTAACTCATTCTCTGGAGGTTTCTTCTTTTGCAAAATCTCTTGGACAGAACATCGGAGAAAACATTTTAGTTTACAAAAAAGATTCTGAGTTTACACCACAGATGAAAGAAGATATATGTAATATTTTGCAATGCGCAGGGCTGATTCACGATATCGGGAATCCGCCCTTTGGGCATTTTGGAGAAGATGTGATCCGGGAGTGGTTCGAACGGAAGCTGCCACTTATGACATATCATGGAAAGCCGATGGAACAAGTGATGAGCCGGCAGATGGTAGAGGATCTGTATCATTTTGAAGGAAATGCACAGGCGTTCCGGCTTGTGACGAAACTGCATTTTCTGGTGGATGAGCGAGGTATGAACCTGACGTATGCGCTTCTGAGCACCATTGTAAAATATCCGGTGCCGTCCACAGGAATCGATTTGGATTCCGGGGATATTAAGACGCGCAAGATGGGATATTATCTGGCAGATGAGAAAATGTTCCGTGAGATCGAGAGGGAGACTGGAACGAATGGCTGTCGGCATCCGTTGACGTTTATATTAGAGGCGGCAGATGACATTGCATATAAGACTGCGGATATCGAGGATGCATTTGTAAAAGGGTACTTAAGTTATCATACATTGCTGGAGGAACTTAAGGAACTGCAAATGATGTATCATCAGGAAACGAATATATTTCGCCCGGCGGATAAGCTGGAAGAGTTATATTTTCGGGGGAAAGAGATGCATGTGGCAAATCCAGAGGAGTATGCAGTAAAGAACTGGATCATTCGTGTTCAGGGATTTGTGATTAACTGCGCAACTTATGGGTTTACATCGAATTATGATGCAATTATGAAGGGTGAATATAAGTATGATCTGTTTCACGGTACTTACTGTGAGCGGCTGATGCAGCTTCTTGGTGACCTGGCATACAGAGAAGTCTTTACATCGGAACCTATTTATCGAATGGAAGTGACAGAATCTGTCATGCTGAGTGATCTTTTGAATAAGTTTATGACAGCAATCATCAAATATGATGACCCTTCGCAGAAATTAAATTCCATGGATCTTAGGATTGTGTCATTTATTTCTGATAACTATAAGCGGGCATATCATTGTCAGGCAGAGGGCAAGACGGAGGCGGAAAAACTGTATTTGAGGATTCTGCTTGTGACAGATTATATATGTGGAATGACGGACAGCTATGCAATGCGTCTTTATCAGGAAATGCGAGGAATGTTTTTGAGTGGAACAGAATAGACTGTGGTAAATGATACAAGTCAGGACGGATAGGATTGAAGAGGTTTATTCGATATCTGTATGAATATGAAGGGAATCAGAAAAAAAGAAATGTCGGGTTTGTAAAAGTCGAACAAGATGGGAAAGAAACAACGATTTCTGTACATGGGAAAGGGCTGTGTGGAAAAAGCAATGAAAACATTTCCTGTTATCTTATAAAATTGGATTCTGAGATGGGAAATATACTTTTCGTTCCGGCAGGAGAGATACAGATTGGAATGATTTCCTGCGGGGGATGTTTTTGCTATACAGAAGAACTGATAAGAGCTGGCTATGGAAAGACAGAGCAGAGTGTCGGTCAGACGTGTGAGAAAAAAGACGACATTTGTGGGCTTGGTCTTGGTGATCCCAAGGAAGCATTTTATGTAGCGCTTTGGAATGAGGAAATGTATGGAGACCTTGATATTGCGAGGGCGAAGGTCTTTCAAGAATTCGATAGTGATAAAACCGCCGGGGAATCTAAGAGTATTAAGAGTATAGACGAAAAAGAGGCAGAGGTAGAAACGCAGTTCGGGGACGATGAAGAGACAGAAAATCTGGAAGAAGAACAGCCAGAGAAAAAAGAACAGGAAACAGTAGAAGAATCCTCGGAGAAAAAGGAACAGGAAACAGTAGAAGAATTCTCGGAGAAAAAAGATCTGAAAAAAAACGATAGAGATATAGATTTGCAAAATTTCCGGCGGCAGATCATGAAAATCCAGCGCGGAGAAATCAGTATCCTGCCACGATGCGAGTGGAAACTTGCCAATAATAATTTTCTGCTTCATGGATATTATAATTACCGGCATCTTGTTCTGATCGACGAAGGTAATCAATTAAAGCTGGGAGTTCCTGGCATTTATCATGAACGGGAAGCAAGAGCGGCGGCAACATTTGGATTTCCGGAATTTATTGCAGAAGCAGATGTGAATGTGACGCTTGAACCACAGGAAAGAAATGAAAATCAGCAATTCGGCTACTGGTGCCGGCAGGTGCGAAGACCGCCGAGATAGTAAGGAGTAAAAATGACTGCAGATGAAAAATATATGCGGGAGGCAATCAAACAGGCGAAAAAGGCATATGCTATCGGAGAAGTTCCGATTGGTTGTGTAATCGTGTATCAGGACAAAATAATTGCTCGCGGATATAATCGAAGAACAATCGATAAAAATACACTGGCTCATGCGGAGCTTCAGGCAATCCGTAAAGCAAGTAAGAAAATGGAAGACTGGCGGCTGGAAGAATGTACGATGTATGTGACTCTGGAGCCGTGCCAGATGTGCTCCGGCGCAATCGTTCAATCTCGAATGACAAGAGTTGTAGTTGGCTGCATGAACCCAAAGGCAGGATGCGCAGGATCTATATTAAATCTATTGCAGATGCCGCAGTTCAATCATCAGGTAGAGCTTACAACAGGGGTTCTGGAAGAAGAATGCAGTCAGATGATGAAAACATTTTTTAAAGAACTGAGGGAAAAACGTAAAAAAAATAAGCAATAATCCAAAGTTACGGATTATTGCTTTTATTTGTGCACGAATAATATTTTTTTCGTGCGTTGTGCGTCGAACACGATCCAACGAACGTTACCCTGGCAGTAAACTCAACCCAGGCACCCTTACGGCACCCGAAAGATTCCACTTAGTGCTGCTTCGTTCCCGACCTGACACGGTTCATGGATTTTCGTCGCGTAAGACCCAGATATCAACGCCACATACCAGGGGCGGCTTCACCAGACCAATGCCCTCGGCACAACATCACCCCTGCTATAGCGGATTGCAGGTTCAAGGTACCGCTACCACCCCGGCTGCACAAGTCCATATTATAACGGAAGATGGTGGAAAAGTCAATTGGGGACGGGGTTTTTTCAGTTTTACCCCGGTTCTTTTTCAAAAAAACCCCGTCCCCAATTGAACTTTAACCTGTCCCTTTTTGATTTCAGGTGGTATAATCGTTCGAAAAGGAGCATATATTTATGAAGATTTTACTTGTCGCGATCAATGCGAAATATATACATTCGAACCTTGCTGTGTATTGTCTGAAGGCATATGCCGAAAAGAATATGCCGCAGGATGTGAATGTTCAGATAGAACTGGCGGAATATACGATCAATCAGAACAGAGATGAGATTTTAAAAGATATTTATAGGAGACAGGCAGAGATGATCTGTTTTTCATGCTATATCTGGAATCTGGATTATGTGGAGTCGATGATTCGGGATGTGAAAAAAGTTATGAAAGATGTAATCATCTGGGCAGGGGGACCGGAGGTGTCCTATGACTCCCGGGAGACTTTGGGGAGGCTGCCGGAACTGACTGGTGTGATGAAAGGGGAAGGAGAGAAGACATTTGCAAAATTATGTAAAGTGTATGGGAAGCGTTCCGAAACATCAGAATTATCGCTGGAGCAGATAGACGGGATTACATTCCGATGTCCGGATGGGACGATCTGTGAGCGGCCGTGGCGTGTGCCAATGGATTTGAGTGAGGTCCCATTTGTCTATCACGATATGAAAAAGTTCGAGAACAAGATCATTTATTATGAGACGAGCCGGGGGTGTCCATTTTCATGCAGCTATTGTTTGTCTTCGATTGATAAGCGGCTTCGATTCCGGAGCCTGGCTCTGGTGTTTAATGAACTGCAGTTTTTCCTGGATCATAAGGTTCCGCAGGTGAAGTTCGTGGATCGTACATTTAACTGTAAACATGACCATGCTATGGCAATCTGGAAATATATTCAGGAGCATGACAATGGAATCACGAATTTTCACTTTGAAGTTGCGGCGGATCTGCTGAATGATGAGGAAATCAGACTGATCCGGCAGATGCGTCCGGGACTGATCCAGCTGGAAATCGGGGTGCAGTCTACGAATACGGATACGATTCGGGAGATTCGAAGAACAATGAGGCTTGAGGAAGTCCGTGAGCATGTGGCAAGGATAAAAGAAAAGGGAAATATCCATCAACATCTGGATCTGATCGCAGGACTTCCGTATGAAGACATAAAAAGCTTTCGAAAGTCATTTGATGATGTCTACAGCATGCGCCCGGACCAGTTACAGCTTGGTTTTCTGAAAGTGTTAAAAGGTTCGTATATGCAGGAGATGCAGCAGGAATATGAGCTGCGATATAAAGATGAGCCGCCGTACGAAGTACTTTCTACAAAATGGCTTCCATATTCAGATGTAATTGAGCTGAAAGGGATTGAAGAAATGGTGGAAATCTACTATAATAGTGGACAATTCACCCATGTAGTGGAAGCGTTGGTGGAAAACTATGCATCTGCATATCAGATGTACCAAGATTTGTGGCAGTATTATGAAGAACATGATTACATGGGGATTCAGCACCGAAGAAGCGCCCGGTATGAGATCGTGCTGGATTTTGTGAAAGAAAAATATCCAGAGCAGGCAGACGTAATGCGGGAACTTCTGACTTATGATTATTATCTCAGGGAAAATGCGAAGAGCCGTCCGGAATTTGCAGGCGAAGATGCAACAGACAAGCGGTTTGTCAGAGCATTTTATGAAGAAGAGGAAAAAGAACGAAAGCATTTGCCGGGATATGAACAGTTTGATAGAAATCAGATGCGCAAGATGACGCACCTGGAATATTTCCCACATATGGGGAAAATGTTACTTTTTGATTACAAGTTTCGAAATCCATTGAATCAGGAAGCGAGAACGTGTATGATAAAGAAAGATTCGTTGGAAAGAAGAGGATAGAGAATGAATTTCAATGATAAAAAAACAAGGAGAATCATTTCAATCGTAGTACTTGTTGTGATTGTCGCGATGGTGGCAACGATGATTATCCCTTATATGATGGCCTAGAATAAACCGGAAAGGATGCAGAAAATAAGATGGCGCGAAGAAGACGCAGGAGAATGACCAGGAAACAGGCGAGAATGAGAAGACGCAGAATCAGGATTGCAGGATTTTGTCTTGCAGGCTGTATTCTGATACTTGGAATTGTCTGTGGCGCGTTTCATCACTATGTATCACAGTTTCCGGAGGATAAGATTGCAGAGAATATCTATGTCGGAACCGTAGATCTGTCCGGGCTTTCAAAAAAAGAGGCACTAGAGAAATTGGCCGGTCAGAAGAAAGCAGATCAGAAGCAGACGGTATCGTTGACTGTGGAAGGTCAGAAGGCAGAAGCGACACTTGAGGAATGTGGATTTGATTACGCAGATGTGAAGGCGAATGTGAAGGCTGCCATGGACTATGGAAAAAGCGGCGGACTTTTTGGAAGATATAAGAGCCTTCGTAAACTGTCTAAAGAAAAAGTTGTCCTGAGCCCGGAATATACATTGGATCAGAAAGCGATGGAGAATATTCTGGAAGAACGGGCAGTTCCATTTGCAAAGCACGCACAGAATGCGACCATTACGAAAAGTGGAAGCGGACTTCAGATTAACAAAGAGGAAATTGGCGAGACCGTAGATAAGAGTGGAACTATAAAAGCAATTAAGAAACATTTAAATGACTCCTGGGATCATGGATCATTCGTCATGGAGGCAAAGGTAAAAGAAGAACAGCCAAGTGTGACAGAGGCGGATCTGTCCACGATACAGGATGAACTTGGCTCATTTTCTACAGATGCCGGAGGCGGAGAACGCTGGAAGAATCTGAAAAATGGTGTGGAGAAACTGAATGGTACAGTCGTGATGCCGGGAGAACAGATTTCGGTTCACGATGTAACAGCACCATATGATGAAGAACATGGATATGTGCAGGCAGGTTCTTATGAGAATGGTCAGGTCGTAGATACATATGGCGGTGGCATCTGTCAGGTTTCCACGACACTCTACAATGCAGTGCTATTCTCTGAATTGAAAGTCGTAAAACGGTATCCACATTCGATGCTGGTGTCCTATGTACCGCCGTCAAGAGATGCGGCAATTGCCGGTGACACGAAAGATTTTGTGTTTGAAAATAACTATGATACTCCGATTTATATTTTTGGAGAGATTGATGACAATAATCAGCTTTGTTTTGCAATTTACGGAAAAGAGACAAGAGATAAGACAAGAAAGATTGAATTTGAGTCGGAAGAGGTATCGACAGAAGAGCCGGGAGTCAAGTATAAAGCAGATGCTGAACTGGCGCTTGGAGAGATGGAAGTGACCGGAAGTGCACATACGGGGAAAGAAGTAAAACTTTGGAAGATTGTCTATGAGAATGGTAAGCAGGTGAGCAAAGATGTCATTAACGAAAGTACTTACAGCAAAGCGGACAAAACCATTTCTGTAGGAATCAAGACAAAGAACAGCAGTGCGGCAGCGGTTGTGAAAGAAGCAGTCTCAACACAGGATAAAGCAAAGATACAGGCGGCAATCAGCGAGGCGAGTTCCATGGAATCTTCGTCTGAGCAGTGAGAATGCCGGGAGGAATTTTCTGCCGGGTAAAAAGAACAGATTTGTTTTTTTTTGAAAATCAGGAAATCAATGAGAAAATAAATGAAATAAAAGACAGGAGGTGAACAGACAAGATATGAAGTTTGAGACAGAACATGGCTGTGTGGTCAGTGAGATGGCAACAGCTTACGGAAATTCAAAACAGATTGGACGATATGCAGTCGCGGCGGCAATGAATGAAGTGCTGACGCGGGCGGAACGAGTGGATCAGATGGAAATCAGAGTCTGTGCACCGCTGGAAGAAAAGAAAACGCATCTTTATGATGTGAAAGCTGAAGCCGCGCGCTGCGCAAGAGAACACGGTCAGACGTTTTGGGAGCCGGAGATTATCCGCGCAGCCTGGGCAGCAGGTACATTTGTACAGGTGAACGCTTTGGCGGCTGATGTAAAGCAGCAGGCGTGGAACAAGGAGACGATGCGAGCCGGTCAGGACATTGTCCTTACAAAATGGATTGGCCTGGAGGGAACTCTTCGTATCCTGGATGAAAAAAGAAGAGAACTTGGAAAGCGTTTTTCCGGAACTTTTTTGCATCAGGTAGAGGAATTCCGAGAGACCATCTTCGCAGAACGTGAAATCAGGGTTGCAAAAGCCGGAGGCGTATCTGTCATGCGCCAGGTTGGAGAAGGCGGTATCTTTGCCGCACTTTACAGACTGGCTAAGGAAGCTGATACCGGACTTGTAGTGGATCTCAAGGCAATGCCTGTGAGACAGGAAACAATCGAGATTTGTGAATATTACAAGCTCAATCCGTATCAGCTTGCTTCCACGGGAAACATATTAATGATATGTGATGACGGGGAAGCACTGGCAGATGCGCTTCGAAAAGAAGAGACAGAGGCGGCTGTGATCGGACGCCTTACGGATAATAATGACAAAATAATACAGAATGGGGAGGACATCCGCTATATCGACCGTCCTGCTCCGGACGAATTGATGAAGATATAGCAGAATCCTCCAAAGTGGAGGTTTAAGATGAACGAAATTCGTAGTGAGATATTAAAACATCTGGAAAAGAACAGCAAAGCTGATCTTGGGGAACTTGCAATTTTACTTGGGACAGACGAAATTTCTGTTGCAAATGAAATTGCAGACATGGAGAAAGAAGGGATTATCTGTGGTTACCATACACTGATCGACTGGGACAAAGCCGGAAGAGGTTTTGTGAATGCATTGATCGAAGTTCGCGTGACCCCGCAGAGAGAGCGTGGATTTGACCATATGGCTGACCGTATTGTGAACTATCCGGAAGTAACTGCAGTTTACCTGATTTCCGGATCTTATGATTACCTTGTCAGCATTGACGGAAAGACACTGATGGAAGTATCAAGATTCGTATCAGAGAAGTTATCGACTCTGGAAGGTGTAGTAGGAACAACGACACATTTCGTCTTAAAGAAATATAAGGATCATGGAACGATCCTGAAACATGAGAAAAAAGAAGAAAGGATACCGGTGATGCCATAATGAGAGATCCATTATCTAAGAAAATAACCGGCATTGCACCGTCAGGTATCCGTAAATTTTTTGATATTGTAAGCGAGATGCCAGATGCAATTTCCCTTGGAGTGGGGGAGCCGGATTTTGACACTCCTTGGAGAGTACGGGAGGAAGGAATCTATACTCTGGAAAAAGGACGTACATTTTATACGTCAAATGCAGGACTTAAGGAACTGCGTCAGGAAATCAGCAACTACCTGGACAGAAAGATTCATGTGCGTTATGACTATGTGCATGAGGTTATGGTAACGGTTGGCGGAAGTGAGGGAATTGACCTTACCATGCGTGCTATGCTAAATCCGGGAGATGAAGTGCTTGTGCCTGAGCCGTCTTATGTATCCTACGCACCGTGTGTAACACTGGCAGATGGTGTGCCGGTGCCGATTCCGATGAAAGAGGAGAATGAATTCAAACTAACAGCAGAAGAACTGGAAGCTGCAATCACACCGAAGACAAAAATTCTGGTGCTTCCGTTCCCGAATAACCCGACCGGTGCGATCATGACAAAAGAAGACCTGGAACCGATTGCTAAACTTGTAGAGAAATATGATCTCTATGTATTGTCTGATGAGATTTATTCAGAACTGACTTATAAGACAGAACATGTTTCCATTGCATCCCTTCCTGGTATGCGGGAGAGGACGCTGGTCGTAAATGGATTCTCAAAAGGTCTTGCCATGACGGGATGGAGACTGGGGTACATATGTGGACCGCAGATCATCATGGAGCAGATGGTGAAGATCCATCAGTACGCAATCCTGTGTGCACCGACAAACAGTCAGTATGCAGCAATCGAGGGATTGAAGAACTGTGATGATGAGATTCAGAAGATGCGCACAGCATATAATGAGAGAAGACGTTATCTTATGCATACGTTTAAAGAAATGGGGCTTCGTTGCTTTGAGCCATTTGGAGCATTTTATGTGTTCCCGAACATTCAGGAGTTTGGGATGACGTCTGAAGAATTTGCGACGGAACTGCTTCGAGAGGAGAAGGTCGCAGTTGTTCCGGGAAGTGCATTTGGTGCAAGTGGAGAAGGATATATCCGAATTTCCTACGCATATTCACTGGACGATTTGAAAGAAGCGCTCGGACGGGTAAATCATTTTATCGAAAAACTGAGAAAAAAATAGAGGCTTTGATATTGTTAAAAAAGTGCTAATAAAGCCTGAAAATAAAGAAAAAATGAAAGGGAAGAGACATATCTGCAAGCATACAGGTATGTCTCTTTCTGCAAGTAATTTGTTCATAATATGCAAAAAATATCAATTAGAATAGAAAGAAAAACACATTTTTACTAGAAAAACCATTGACTTATTGTACAAAATTAAGTACAATTTTGTACAAATAGTTTTTTTGAATAAATGCAGAAAGGTGATAGATAAATGCTAAATATCGTACTGCACGAACCGGAGATACCAGCAAATACTGGGAATATCGGACGCACATGTGTGGCAACTAATACCAGATTACATCTGATCGAACCATTAGGATTTCGTCTGGATGAGAAAAACCTGAAACGGGCCGGTATGGATTACTGGGGAAGTCTGGATGTGACTACATACATTGATTATGCGGATTTTCTGGAACGCAATCCAGGAGCAAAGATCTACATGGCGACGACCAAGGCACCGAAGGTGTACACGGAAGTGAGTTATGAACCGGATTGCTATATTATGTTCGGAAAAGAGAGTGCGGGGATACCGGAGGAGATTTTGGTACAACATCAGGAAGACTGTGTAAGAATTCCGATGGTGGGTGATATCAGATCTTTAAACTTAAGCAATTCCGTGTCGATTGTTCTTTATGAAGCTCTGCGGCAAAATGGCTTTGCAGGGATGAATCTGGAAGGACATCTGCACAGATTACACTGGGGAGACTCAGGGAAACTATTATAATAGCCTTCATGAAAATATAAAAACACTCTGTAAATATATGAAAAAATGATAAATTTATAGATTTTCCAGGTTTGGTATATTATAATTTCAATTAGAAGGTTTATTCTATCTAAAGGGAGAGGTGGTGAGCAAACGGCAGAAGCAGCCATTGAGAAGAAGGGGGAACGGAAAACCTCTGGAGTTCTTAATGTGAAGCTTGGGGAAGCTTTGTACTGCTGAGTCCCAGACACGGACAATGGGATGAAAGCCTGAAAGAAGAATTAAAAGTCCGAAAAATGCCATAACAGCAGATGCTGTGGCATAACAGAACCAAGAAAATAAAGAAAAGGAAGTGAACTTATGGAATTACAGATTCAAGACTTAGTTTCGTCAATCCGCAAAGACGGAATTGAGGCGGCTAATGCAGAAGCAGAAGCAATTATTTCAGAAGCTAAGAAAAAAGCAGAAACAATTGTAGCAGATGCGAAGGCTGAGGCTAAGAGTGTTCAGGAAGCTTCAGAAAAAGAGATCGGTATTCTTAAAGAAAGCGCTGCAATCAGTGCAGAGCAGGCAAAAAGAGATGCTATGCTTGCATTCAAAACTGAGGTACAGGCTGAATTTGAAAAGATTCTTTCAGCAAAGATTGAGAACAATCTCTCAGACGCAGCTCTTGGAAAACTGATCCACGCTGTAGTATCAGATGAAGATGTGAAGAATTATGCAGTTGAAGTTTCAGAAGTGAACGATTCACTCAAAGCAGAACTTGCAGAAGAGATCAAGAATGGACTTGAAATCAGACCTACAAAGGGTGTCCGCGCAGGATTCCGTTTGGCTGCAAAAGACGGTTCAGGTTATTTCGACTGTTCTGATGATGAGATCATGCAGATGCTGATGCCATACTTCAGAGATCTCGATTTCTAACAGGAGGTGCATATGGCTTCATATTATTACTTGATATCAAGCCTGCCGGACCTGAGAACAGACGGGGAGATGCCATTTTCCTATGAGGAATTTCTTGGCATGTGCCAGTCAAATGTAAGTGAATCAAAGTATGAGTGCTTAAAGAACCTGACACTTTCGTCAGAAGAGGGACCAATCATGAAAGAGTGGGCTGCCTCTTATAAGAATCTTATGAGCGAACTCAACTATCAGAGAAGTGTAAATCTGGGAAGACCATATCTGGCATCCTATGATAAGGATTCTGTGACTGCACAGGTAGCAGGAGCAGCGCTGGCTGCAAAGAATCCGCTGGAAGCAGAGAAGATCTTGCTGGATTATGAATTTGATAATCTTGATTCATTGGTAGGCTTGCATACTTTCGATGATGTATATTTATTCGGGTATGCGATTAAATTAAAATTGCTTGAACGCCAGAGCTGTTTTGTTCAGTCAAAAGGACAGAAGGAATTCAAACGTCTTTTTGATCAGGTGCAGCAACGCGTATATAGCTTATAACAGGAGAGAATTGATGGAAACAGTAACAGGATATGTAACTGGTATTAACGGAAACCTGGCAAACGTCAGCTTTGATGGTGCAGTTCATAAGAACGAAGTTGCTTATATTCTTGTTGATGGAAAACGTCTTAAAGGAGAGGTTATCCGAATCAACAATGGTGTTGCCAGCATGCAGATCTACGAGATGTCAAATGGTATCAAAGTCGGAGATCAGGTAGAGTTTACTGGTGAGCTGATGAGCGTAGAACTTGGACCAGGTCTGTTAACCCAGGTATTTGATGGACTTCAGAACCCGTTGCCGGATCTTGCAGAGCAGTGTGGATTCTTCCTTGAGAGAGGTGTGTATCTTGATCCTATTCCAGATAGAGACTGGGAGTTCACACCATCTGTAGCAGTTGGAGATTCCGTAGAAGCAGGAGATTCAATCGGTAGTGTTCCTGAAGGATTATTTAAACATGAAATTATGGTTCCGTTCACACTGAAAGGTAGTGACTGGACAGTTAAATCTATTAAAGAAAAAGGCTCTTATAATGTAAGAGCAACAATTTGCGTGATCGCAAACAGCAAAGGTGAGGAGAAAGAACTCAGCATGGTAATCTCACAGCCAATCAAACAGGCTGTAAAATGCTATGATGAGAGACTTCGTCCGGACGAGCCGCTGGTAACACAGCTTCGTTGTGTAGACGCATTCCTCCCGGTAGCAAAAGGTGGAACATTCTGCGTTCCTGGACCTTTCGGAGCTGGTAAGACAGTTCTTCAGCATATGGAAGCAAAGAATGGTGAGGCAGATATCGTTATCGTGGCAGCTTGTGGAGAGCGTGCCGGTGAGGTTGTAGAGATTCTGAAAGAGTTCCCTGAACTGGAAGATCCTAAGACAGGAAGATCTCTTATGGAAAGAACAATCATCATCTGTAATACATCTTCCATGCCGGTAGCGGCCAGAGAGGCTTCCTGCTACACAGCCGTAACACTTGCAGAGTACTACAGACAGATGGGACTTGACGTTCTTCTTCTTGCAGATTCTACAAGCCGTTGGGCACAGGCGATGCGTGAGATGTCAGGACGTCTGGAAGAGATTCCAGGTGAAGAGGCATTCCCGGCTTACCTTGAGTCTACAATCGCTTCTTTCTATGAGAGAGCTGGTAAAGTAAGACTTAAGAATGGTAAAGTCGGATCTGTTACAATCGGTGGTACAGTATCACCAGCCGGTGGTAACTTTGAGGAACCTGTAACACAGGCAACACTGAAGGTAGTTGGAGCATTCCACGGACTTTCAAGAGAGCGTTCAGATGCTCGTAAATACCCTGCAATCCATCCGATGGATTCATGGTCTAAATATACCGGTGTTGTAGATATGGGACGTATCGAAGAGGCTCGTGCAATCCTTACAAGAGGAAACGAGATCAATCAGATGATGAAGGTAGTTGGTGAGGAAGGAACATCCGCAGAAGACTACATCATTTATCAGAAAGGCGAACTTCTTGATGCTGTATATCTTCAGCAGAACTCATTCGATCCGATTGACGCAGCATGCCCACCGGAGAGACAGAGACAGGAATTCGATAAACTTTATGAAGCATTAATGGCGTCCTATGATTTGGAAGACAAGAATGAAATTCGAAGCTTCTTCAACCAGTTGAGACAGGAATTCCTTGACTGGCATGGTACTGTCTTTGAGACACCAGAATACCATGAGCAGGCGAAGAAGATTGAGGAATTCTACAAGTCAAAAGCAGTTGAGTAGGAGGTTCTAAAGTGCAGAAAGTATATACAAAAATTGAATCAATCGTCGGTAACGTTGTTACTGTTAAAGCAGAAGGTGTTCGTCTTGGCGACCTTGCTTTAGTAGGTGACAGTTACGCGACAGTTATTAAACTTGACAGAGACATTGTATCTCTTCAGGTATTTGCAGGTGCACAGGGTGTTGGAACCAACGATTCTGTTCGTTTCCTTGACAGACCTATGATGGTTTCCTTCTCAGAGCATCTGCTCGGACGTGTATTTGACGGAGCAGGAGTTCCAAGAGATCACGGTCCGGCACTTACAGAGAACATGATTCCGATCGGTGGACCTTCATTTAACCCTGCAAAACGTATTCTTCCTAAGAATATGATCCGTACAGGTATTCCGATGATCGACGTGTTCAATACACTGGTAGAGAGCCAGAAACTCCCGATTTTCTCTATTTCAGGTGAGCCTTACAATGCGTTACTTTCACGTATCGCTCTTCAGGCAGAAGTAGATGTTATCGTACTTGGAGGTATGGGTCTGAAATATGACGATTACCTTACATTCCGCGATACACTTGAAAAAGGTGGAGCAATGAGCCACACAGTTATGTTTATTCATACAGCAGCTGACCCGATCGTTGAGTGTACACTGGTTCCAGATATGTCTCTTGCTGTTGCAGAGCAGTTCGCTCTTGCCGGAAAGAAAGTACTTGTACTTCTTACTGACATGACAAACTACGCAGATGCACAGAAAGAGATGGCTATCACGATGGAGCAGGTACCATCAAACCGTGGTTATCCGGGAGACCTTTACAGTTGCCTTGCATCTCGTTATGAGAAGGCGGTTGATATCGAGGGTGCAGGTTCTATCACAATCCTTGGTGTTACAACAATGCCAGGTGATGATGTAACTCATCCGGTACCTGATAATACAGGTTATATCACTGAAGGTCAGTATTATTTGAAAAATGGACATATCGAGCCATTCGGTTCTCTTTCACGTCTGAAACAGAACGTAAATGGTAAGACAAGAGATGACCACCGTGCATTGATGGATGGCATGATTCGTCTGTACTCACAGTACAAGGAAGCTCTCGAGAAGAAATCCATGGGATTCCTTATGAGTGAATGGGACGAGAAACTCCTGAAATACGGTGAATTGTTCGAAACAAAATTAATGGACCTTAGTGTTAATATCCCACTTGAAAATGCACTTGATCTTGGTTGGGAAATTCTTGCAGAGTGCTTCGAGCCAAATGAGACTGGTTTGAAGACAAGTCTTCTGAAAGAAAGATGGCCAAAGAAAGAGGCATTAAACTAAAAGGAGTAGTTGATGGCTATCAAACTTACAAAAAATGAGCAGAAGGTGCAGAAAGACCACCTGAAACAGTATCAGCGCTATCTTCCTACTCTGCAGCTTAAAAAACAGCAGTTGCAATCGGTAATTATGAAGACGAAAGCTGAACTGGAGCAGAAGGAAGTCGAACGTGCTCAGATGATTGGAGACTTGGATGACTGGGTTGCAGTTTTCGCGGAGAATGAAATCTTCGATGAAGAGAAAAAACTCGATCACCTGGTACAGCCAGAGACAGTTATCTGTAAGAATGAGAACATCGCAGGTGTAACGGTTCCAACATTTCAGGAGCTGACATTTAAAGACATTGTTTACGATGTTGACGACTATCCTTTGTGGGTTGATACTGCAATTGTAAAACTTCGTGAGATTGCTCGTCTGGATGCATTGGTATCTACACTTCGAAAACAGGAAACACTTCTTGAGAATGAGCTTCGTGCTACATCTCAGAGAGTAAATCTGTTCGAGAAAGTTAAGATTCCGGAGGCAAAGGAGAATATCCGTGTGATCGGTGTATTCCTTGGAGATCAGCAGACAGCGGCAGTTGTTCGCGGAAAGATTTCAAAGAAAAAACTTGTGGAGGCGGCAAAATGATTGAAAAGATGAAAATGGTCTATGTCGTGTCATCCGTCTCCAAGAAAGATGAGATGCTCGATGGACTTCGGGATCTCGGACTTCTGCATCTGGCAGAGAAGAAAAGTCCGGCACGCGCAGCGTCAGAAAGATTTACAACACTTTCTAAGACTGCCGGAGTATTATTAGACTATGCGCCGGATAAAAAATCCAAGGGGAAAGAAGAAGCTCCGATCCTTTCAGACGAACAGTTTGAAGAGATGTATCAGGGCGTGCTTGCAGCACTAGACAAAAAGTCAGCGCTGTCCCAGGAAATGAGTGCAGCAGGTGCAGAGATAGAACGAGTAAAAGCATGGGGCGATTTCGCACCGGCTGAATTAAAAGAATTAAAAGAAGCAGGGTATGATCTTCATTTTTACCGTCTGGCAAAAAATGAATTTGAGATGGCTGAGCAGGATCCGGAAGTTAAAATGATCCGTCTTGCTACTATTGATAAGATGGATACCGTTGCTGTAATCGGAGCTTTACCGGCAACAATTCCGGCAGCAGAGTTCGCAATTCCGGAAAAAGGAATCAGTGAACTTACAAAAGAGATTGAGGAGTGCCAGCGTCAGAACGCAGAGTGCGACGAGATTCTTAAAAAAGCTGCTGTATATGATGCCAGTTTTCAGGCTCAGATGCTCAAAGCTCAGAACGAGGAGAATTATTCTTCCGCAAGTGAGACCGCAGAAAGCGATGAGGATTTCGTATGGATTTCAGGATATCTTCCAGAGGAAGACCTTCCAAAATTCAAAGAAGCGGCTTCAGCAAATAAATGGGCTTGGGCGCAGGAAGACGTAGCAGAGGACGACGATCAAGTGCCTACGAAAGTTAAATACGGAAAAGTCTCCGGACTGATCCAGCCGGTATTTGACATCTTAGGAATCCTTCCGGGATACAGAGAGTCTGATATCTCACTTTGGTTCTTCCTGTTCTTCACACTGTTCTTTGCAATGATCATCGGTGATGCCGGATATGGTATGCTGATTCTGATCGGAACAATAGTATTTGCAGTGAAGACAAAAGGCGAAAAGAAATATAGCAACATAGTTTACTTATTATTTGTACTTTCAATTGCAACCGTTATATGGGGAGCGATTACCGGTACCTGGTTCGGAATGGAGTCAGCAATGAATGTTCCGTTCCTGAAAGCACTGGTAATTCCAAGCTTTGCAAACTATCCGGATTACTTCGGAGTTACAGCTCTTGCACAGCAGAACATGATTATGAAGTTCTCATTCTCTGTAGGAGCAATTCAGATGGCGCTTGGTAGTCTGATCTCTATTAAGAAAAAGATTGCTGAGAAGAACCTGAGCTGGGTTGCAGACCTTGGCTGGCTCGTAGCAATTGTAGCAATGTATTTATTATCACTTTATCTGGTAATCGGAGAGAGCATTAACATCACACCGGTATTTGCAATGATTGGTGTAGCATTTTTACTTGTTGTTCTCTTCGGTGCAATGTCACCGGATCGTACATTTGCACAGGGACTGAAAGCTGGTCTTGCAGATGCGTTTACCGTATTCCTGAATACGATCAGCTGCTTTGGTAACGTAATGAGTTATATCCGTCTGTTCGCAGTAGGTATGGCAGGACTTGCCATTTCTCAGAGCTTTAACGGAATCGCAGCAGGATTCCACGGACCGCTTATTATTCTCGCTGTTGTAGTTGTACTCATCGGACACGGACTGAATATTATCATGTGTTTTCTGTCAGTCGTAGTACACGGTGTCAGACTGAACGTTCTGGAGTTCTCAGGACAGGCAGGACTGGAGTGGACAGGAATTGCATACGAACCATTTAAAGTAAACGATAAAATTATTAAATAGTATTTAATTAAAGGAGAAAAATTATGAATTTAGCATTTGTTGGAATGGCAGCTGCACTTGGTTTATCTGCTTCAGGATCAGCATTCGGTGCAGGATTTGCAGGACAGGCAGCAGTAGGAGCATGGAAAAAGTGTTATGCAAGTGGAAAACCGGCACCGTTCATCATGATCGCGTTCGCTGGAGCACCTCTTACACAGACAATCTACGGATTCCTTCTTATGAACTTTATCAAATCAGCAGTAGAAGGCGGAGCAGACGCAGGACTGGCACTTGGTGTTGGTATCTTCTGTGGACTCGCAATCGGACTTTCAGCATTATTCCAGGGTAAATGTGCCGCTGGAGCATCTGATGCATTAGGAGCAACCGGAAAAGGTACAGCTAACTACTTTATCGTAGTAGGTATCGTAGAGACAGTAGCCCTCTTCACATTGGTATTCGGCTTACTGCTCTTAGGTTAATAAAAAACAGAATACAGAAAAATTTGAGCGGAACAGCAATTGCTGTTCCGCTTTTTTCCTTTCTGCATATGATAAAGCAGATGAATTTTGTGGGAGTGTATGAACATGGATGAAAAACTTCCTTACTATATGGCGTATCCAATGCCGCTATTGTATGATGATGAGCGTCAGAACCAGAGGGATTATGAATATATGAAGAGTGTATATCCAGGAACGGCAAAGCGTCTGATACCATATATCGAAGAGGAATGTGACCGTCTAGAGTATATGGGGAGCGTTATGTATGACGAATATCCGGACCGGCTGCAGTTGCTGCTGCTTTGCAGAAGAATTTATAATCGCGCGAAAGCAGATGAAACAAAGAAAGATGAAGCAAAAGAAGGCGAGGAAACAGGCGAGTGGCTGCAGAATCTGATCCAGGTCATGACTTATCAGGAACTGTGTCAGAGAAGACGGGAAAACAGAAGTATGAGACGGAAATATTATTGATTTAGCTGTTTAAAATCAGGTAGTATTAGAATTCTCAATAAAGAAGAAAAAGATAAGGGATGGGAAAAAGAAAAGATTCGTGATAAAATATACAGTATCTTTTATAGCTTGAAAATTGAAAGTGAAGGAGCACGGAATGCATAAGTGACATATCTTGTTGGAAAAGCGGATAAATGCAATTAAGTCATGCATAGCATATGTCGTGAGATAGGCTGATATACTGTAAATTATGGAAAAGATAAGGAGATAGGAATGGAAACAAGAGTAGACAAAGTTGCAGAAAAACATAAGAGTGGATACAACTGTGCACAGGCAGTAGCGTGTGCATATTGTGATCTGGTTGGAATTGATGAAGAAACGATGTTTCGTATGACAGAAGGGCTTGGCCTTGGAATGGGCGGCATGGAAGGAACATGTGGAGCTGTCACAGCAGCCTGTGTAATTGCCGGTGCCAAGAATAGTACTGTGGAAATGGGTGGTCCGGGAAGTAAAGGGGCAACTTATAAAATATCCAAAGAAATTGTGCGCAGATTCAAAGAGGAGAGTGGCAGTGTAATCTGTAAGGAATTAAAGGGAGTCGAGACAGGAACGCCGGCAAAAGCCTGTCCGGATTGTGTGAAAGATGCAGCCCGCATATTGGAAGAGGTTGTATTTGGCGAGTAGAAAAGTCACCTGTCCATTAGAGGCTGCATATAATAAAAGGAAAAGATGAAAGCACATTTATTATAAAAGGAAGAAAAGCAAAAATAGAAGGATAAAAACATCATGGATAACATCATTTTAATAGGTATGCCAGCGGTTGGAAAAAGCACCGTGGGTGTTATTGTTGCAAAGCGCCTGGGTTATAATTTTGTAGATACAGATCTGGTCATTCAGGAAAAGGAAGGAAAGCTTCTTAGAGAGATCATAGCGGAGGTTGGACCGGACGGTTTCCTGGAAGTTGAGGATAGGATCAATGCTGAAATCGAGGCGGAAAAAACAGTGATTGCACCGGGCGGAAGCGTTGTATATTGTGAAAATGCAATGAAACATTACAAAGAAATCGGAAAAGTCGTATATTTGCAGGTATCATTTGAAACAATAAATAAGAGGCTTAGAAATGCAAAGAGCCGTGGAGTCGTACTGCGTGACGGACAGACATTGAAGGATTTATACGAAGAACGTGTAAAATTGTTTGAAAAATATGCAGATGTGACAGTGTGCGAAGATGGATTGGAACTGGAAGAAACGATTGAGAAAGTGTTGGCGAGTCTGAACTAATCCATGCGACGGAAGTTCAAATGTTACAAAAACATTACGTAAATATAAAAAATATTTTACGTGGCAAGTGTTTTGTGCTATACTGTTGTGGTACCCATAAGAGGGCGTGTTATTGTCATGCCATAAAAATATGACTTGACATACGGGGAGTTTATATAATATACTGTCCCTCGACCATGCATTTTTGTCTCGCTCAGGGATAAGGAGCTTGAGAGAAGGAAAGATGCATAATATTTTAGAGAATATTGGTAGAATATATAGAGGTGTTATCTATGGAGCAATATATTATTAAGGGAGGTCACCCGCTTGTAGGCGAGGTGGAGATTGGTGGAGCGAAGAATGCGGCACTTGCGATTCTTGCTGCAGCAATTATGACAGATGAGACAGTCCGTATTGAGAACCTTCCAGATGTTAATGATATTAATGTACTTCTGGATGCGATTGCAGGTATTGGAGCAATGGTACAGCGTACAGACCGCCACACTGTTAAGATCAATGCGAAAGCAATTCATGATTTCAATATTGAATATGATTATATTAAAAAGATTCGTGCATCTTATTATTTGTTAGGAGCTATGCTTGGAAAGTATAAGCATGCAGAAGTTGCACTGCCTGGAGGATGTAATATCGGAAGTAGACCGATCGATCAGCATCTGAAAGGATTCCGTGCACTTGGAGCAGATGTAGAGATTGAATATGGTAAGATTCTTGCTGAAGCGGACCGCCTGGTCGGAAAGCACATTTACTTTGATGTAGTCAGTGTTGGAGCAACCATTAATGTTATGATGGCAGCTACAATGGCAGAGGGACTTACCATTATGGAGAATGTTGCAAAAGAACCTCACGTTGTTGATGTTGCAAACTTCCTCAACAGCATGGGAGCAAATATCCGTGGTGCCGGAACAGATGTAATCAAGATCCGTGGTGTTCAGAAACTTCACGGAACAGATTATTCTGTAATCCCAGATCAGATTGAAGCCGGAACATTTATGTTTGCAGCAGCAGCTACAAAAGGCGATGTGACAGTGTTGAATGTAATCCCGAAACATCTGGAAGCAACAATTGCAAAGCTTCTTGAAATTGGCTGCGAAGTAGAGGAATTTGACGATGCAGTTCGTGTAGTGTCAAAGGGAGACTTAAGAAGCACACATGTGAAGACATTACCATATCCGGGATTCCCGACAGATATGCAGCCACAGATGGGCGTTACACTGGCTTTATGCAAAGGGACAAGTATTGTGACAGAGAGTATCTTCGAGAATCGTTTTAAATATCTTGACGAGCTCGCAAGAATGGGTGCAAATGTCAAAGTAGAAGGAAATTCTGCAACGATTGAAGGTGTTGAGAAGCTTTCAGGAGCAAGGGTAAGCGCACCGGATCTTAGAGCAGGAGCAGCACTTTGCATTGCAGGTCTTGCAACTGACGGAATCACGATTGTTGACGACATTGTGTATATCCAGAGAGGATATGAGCGTTTCGAGGAGAAAATCCGTGGAATCGGCGGAATCATTGAACGTGTGTCTACAGAGCGTGAGATTCAGAAGTTCAAGCTGAAAGTCAGCTAATACAACAGAAAGTAAGATATGTATATTGACATTTCTTATGTATTGCGATAAAGTCATACATGTTACAAGATAATAATAATATTTTTCTCTTATTCAGAGCAGTGGAGGTACAAAGGACCTGTGAAGCTGCGGCAACCCCCGGTTCGGGAAGGTGCCGACCTGAGCGAGTAATCGAACAATAAGAGGATTGGCTTATGAAATATAAACAGTCCACTTAGTGTGGGCTGTTTCTTTGTGCAATGAACCCGCCATGCTATGTGCATTTTCAGGGTTTTAGCGAATCTCAGAATAAGAGTGAAGAACATGAAAAGGAGAAGAGAATGGAAAGACATTTATTTACATCAGAATCAGTAACTGAAGGACATCCGGATAAGATGTGCGACCAGATTTCAGATGCAATCCTGGACGCCCTTATGGAGCAGGATCCAATGAGCCGTGTTGCCTGCGAGACATGCACAACAACAGGTCTTGTTATGGTCATGGGAGAAATCACAACAAATGCTTATGTGGATATTCAGAAGATTGTAAGAGATACAGTCCGCGAGATTGGTTATACTCGTGGAAAATATGGATTTGATGCAGATACATGTGGTGTGATTACAGCAATCGATGAGCAGTCTGCAGATATCGCGCTTGGAGTTGACAAAGCTCTGGAAGCAAAAGAGAATAAAATGTCTGAAGAAGAGATTGCAGCAATCGGAGCAGGAGATCAGGGAATGATGTTCGGATATGCTTCCGATGAGACGCCGGAACTGATGCCATATCCGATTTCACTGGCGCACAAGCTTGCAAGAAAACTGACAGAAGTCAGAAAAGACGGTACATTAAAATATTTAAGACCAGACGGAAAAACTCAGGTTACTGTAGAATATGATGAGAATGGTACGCCGAAGCGTCTGGATGCAGTTGTACTTTCTACACAGCACGATCCGGATGTGACACAGGAGCAGATTCACGAAGATATTAAGAAATATGTTTTTGACCCGATCATTCCGGAAGGAATGGTAGATGAGAATACAAAATTTTTCATCAACCCGACAGGTCGCTTTGTAATCGGTGGACCACACGGTGACAGTGGACTGACTGGAAGAAAGATTATTGTAGATACTTACGGCGGAATGGCTCGTCACGGTGGTGGAGCATTTTCCGGAAAGGATTGTACAAAGGTAGACAGATCTGCAGCTTACGCAGCACGTTATGTTGCTAAGAATATCGTGGCAGCCGGAATTGCTAAGAAATGTGAAATCCAGTTATCTTACGCGATCGGTGTTGCACACCCGACATCTATCATGGTAGATACATTTGGAACAGGTAAGCTTTCAGATGAGAAGCTTGTTGAAATCATCCGTGAGAATTTCGATCTTCGTCCGGCTGGAATTATCCAGATGTTGAACTTAAGAAGACCGATTTACAAACAGACAGCAGCTTACGGTCACTTTGGACGTACAGATGTAGATCTTCCATGGGAGAAGACAGACAAAGCAGAGTTACTGAAAAGTTATCTGTAAGATTGATTTATAAAATTTTTAGAAATGTTTATGGACGCTTTCGTGTGAAGCGTCCTTTTTCATGCTATACTTGATTTTAGATGCAAAAGTGCATTTTGAGTGAGACCTGAACTTAAAAGGAGATTTATTTTATGAAATTTAAGACCAGGCTGGTAGTAGCGTTTTTTACAATTATATTAATTCCACTTGTATTATCTTCGGCGCTTGTGTGTATGGTTGGAAAATATCAACTTAGTTCTATTGAGAAAAATTATGGGATCAAGAATACGACAGTCGAGAGTCTGGCTAGTTCTGTAACCGTTCTTACACGGCTGACAGAACAGCCATATCGTGAGCTGGAGGCATTGATACGGGAAAATCCGGAAGAAATGGAAGATGCAGCACAACTGGAAAGTCTGAATGGTGAACTGCAAGATAAAAAATCTTATCTTCTTGTGAGAAAGAATGATACGATTGCCTATATTGGTACGGAGGCTTCTAAAGCTGAGAAAGTCATCAGCCAGCTCCCGGAGTATGGAGCGGCCGAGACGACATCAGAAAATGGCATGTATCTTGGAGGAAAAGCACAAGTCCTTCTAAAACAGATTGATTTTCAGTATTCGGATGGAAGTGAAGGCAGTGCATTTATTGTGACAAATGTAGGAAGCCTGATTCCGGAAGTGAAAAGTCTGTTCGTGGAGATTATCGTATGCATTTTCCTGGTACTTGTATTTACCGCATGTGTGCTGATCATCTGGATTTACAGAAGTGTCATGGGACCGGTCGGAAAGATGCGGGAGGCAACAAAGAGTATAAAAGAAGGAAATCTTGACTTTGAACTGCCGGTTGAGACAGATGACGAGCTCGGACAGCTCTGTGGGGATCTGGAAGACATGCGCAAACGTCTGAAGAATACGGCAGAAGAGAAACTGAAATTTGACAAAGAAAATAAAGAATTGATCAGTAACATTTCCCATGATCTAAAGACACCTGTGACGACCATCAAAGGTTATGCAGAAGGAATCATGGACGGTGTGGCAGATACTCCGGACAAAGTGGCAAAATATGTACGGACCATTTACAATAAAGCGAGTGAGATGGACGTACTGATCAACGAGCTGACTCTTTATTCAAAAATTGACACGAACCGTATTCCGTACAATTTCACAATTTTATCTGTGAATGATTATTTTAATGATTGCTCAGAGGATTTGTCTTTGGATCTAGAGGCAAAAAATGTGGAGTTTGGTTATTTTAATTATGTAGAACCTGAGGTCAAGGTTATTGCAGACCCGGAACAAATTAAGAGAGTGGTGCATAACATTGTGAATAACTCTGTAAAATATATGGATAAAGACAAGCCAAAGATTAATTTGCGCGTCAAAGATGTAGGGGATTTTGTTCAGATCGAAATCGAAGATAACGGAAAAGGAATTGCGTCAAAAGATCTGCCAAATGTGTTCGAGAGATTTTATCGGACGGACGCATCAAGAAATTCCTCAAAAGGAGGAAGCGGTATTGGTCTTTCTATTGTAAAGAAGATTATAGAAGAACACGGTGGAAAAATCTGGGCAACGAGCCGGGAACATACCGGGACAACCATGTATTTTGTGCTTAGAAAGTATCAGGAGGTACCAGTAAATGAGTAAAATATTAATCGTAGAAGATGAAGAGACAATTGCAGATCTGGAAAAAGATTATCTGGAACTGAGCGGATTTGAGGTGGAAGTTGCAAATGACGGAGAGACAGGACTTGAAAAAGCCCTGAAAGATGAATACAGCTTGTTCATACTGGATCTCATGCTTCCGGGTGTGGACGGATTTGAAATCTGTAAGAAAATCCGAGAAGAAAAAAATACACCAATCATCATGGTATCCGCAAAGAAAGACGATATTGATAAAATCCGTGGGCTGGGACTCGGTGCAGACGATTATATGACAAAACCATTCAGTCCGAGCGAGCTGGTAGCAAGAGTAAAAGCACACCTCGCAAGATATGACCGCCTGACAGGAAGCGCAGTGGAAAAGAATAAAATTATTGAGATCCGCGGACTCCGTATCGACACAACTGCAAGACGCGTATGGGTCAACGATGTAGAGAAGACATTTACAACAAAAGAATTTGATTTACTCACATTCCTTGCAAGCCACCCGAATCACGTATATACAAAAGAAGAACTGTTCCGGGAAATCTGGGATATGGAATCTATCGGAGATATTGCGACTGTGACTGTTCATATCAAAAAGATCCGAGAAAAAGTAGAAGTAGACACATCAAACCCACAGTACATTGAGACAATCTGGGGCGTGGGATACAGATTTAAAGTATAAAAATTAAATTGGGGACGTAGCACTTTAATAAAGTACTACGTCCCCATCGCTGATTAAGGCTGCCCCTTTTGGTGATTGTGCTGAATTAATAAATCCCAAGTGCTTTTAGTGCAAGCAGGAATAATACGAATACAATACTTGGTCTGGCAATTTTAGAACCGTTTTTCATCACAAGTCCGGCACCGATGTATCCGCCAAGCATATTGCAGGCTGCAGATGCAAGTCCGAGACTTAAAACGCCTTGTCCATTGTAAAGAAAGATTGCAAGTGCGGTCAGGTTCGTAGTCAAGTTGATGACTTTTGCCTGTGCATTTGCGGTCTGGATGTTCAGATGAGCAAATACTGTGAACGCGATAATTAAAAATGTTCCGGTTCCCGGTCCATAGAATCCGTCGTAACATCCAACGATAAATGCAGCTATCGTTGCAGTTAAGTAAGTTCTTCGATTCAGAGTGATCTCTTCACTCCCTTCATCGTTAAATAATTTCTTGTTTAATACGAGAAATGCAGATACCGGAAGGATTACCATTAATACATAGGAAAGAATGTGTTCCGGGACGCGAAGGGAGATCTGTGCACCGATGAAAGAACCGCAGATCGCAGCGACTACCGCAGGCGCTGCCAGCTTTAAATTAATGAGTTTTGCTTTCGCAAAACGGTAAGTGGCAAGTGCAGTTCCGAATGGACTGGATATTTTATTCGTGGCAATTGCTGCATGAGGCGGAAGCCCGGCAATTAAAAAAGCTGGAAGTGAAATCAGACCGCCGCCACCACCGATGGCGTCGACGAGCCCGGCGAGAAAAACAAGCGGGCATACGACTAAAAATGTATGAAGTGTGATATTCATATCAAGTGTTCTCCTGTCTTTTGTAAAATACTTTGATTCCAAAAAAGAAATCTTTTTTATTATAGAGAAAGATAATTTAAATGACAAGGGGAAAATCCATGAAAAACGTTATGTAAATCCGTAGAAAAACTCTGTAAAAATCTTGCAAAACCCCTTGACAATTAAGCGGTTTCATAATACTATAATCTAGCGTGCATAAAAAGGCATTAGTTTTTAGTGCGCATATTTCGTGTAAACGAGGCAACTTATTACTATCATAGGAGGTGAAAGAGAATGCCAACATTTAACCAGTTAGTAAAAAAAGGACGTCAGACATCTGTAAAGAAGTCTACAGCTCCTGCACTTCAGAAAGGGTACAATTCTCTTAAGAAAAGAGCAACTAATGAGTCTGCTCCACAGAAGAGAGGCGTATGTACAGCTGTTAAGACAGCTACACCTAAGAAGCCTAACTCAGCTCTTAGAAAGATCGCCAGAGTTCGTCTTTCTAACGGTATCGAAGTAACAAGCTATATCCCAGGAGAAGGACATAACCTTCAGGAGCATAGTGTTGTACTTATTCGTGGAGGAAGAGTAAAAGACCTTCCAGGAACAAGATACCACATCATCAGAGGAACACTTGATACAGCAGGTGTTGCTAAGAGAAGACAGGCTCGTTCTAAATACGGCGCTAAGAGACCAAAAGACGCTAAATAAATCCTGAGCACTTAATGAGCATGACCGCAAGGGAAATGTGAATTTAGTACGAAGATTGTTCTTCGGAACTTAGCGAGGTAGTTCACGAGCTTAGTAAGAAGAACTGCCATATGAATTTATATTCACAAACAGAACTATGATTGAGTAAGTTGCGAGACATATAGATGTTGAGTTATGTCTTTGCACTACACTGTATCATCAGAACGACACATGTGAGTACCTATGAATTAATCAAAATGTTTAAGGAGGGAAGGACCGTGCCACGTAAAGGACATACTCAGAAAAGAGACGTATTAGCAGATCCAATGTACAATAGTAAAGTGGTAACAAAGCTTATCAATAACATCATGTTAGACGGTAAGAAGGGTGTTGCACAGAAGATTGTATATGGAGCATTCGAAAGAATCGCAGACAAATCCGAAAAGCCAGCAATCGAAGTATTCGAAGAGGCTATGAACAACATCATGCCAGTACTTGAGGTAAAGGCAAGACGTATCGGAGGAGCAAACTATCAGGTGCCAATCGAGGTAAGAGCAGACAGAAGACAGACTTTAGCGCTTCGCTGGCTTACAACATATTCCCGTCAGAGAGGCGAGAAGACAATGGAAGAAAGACTGGCAAATGAGATTCTTGATGCAGCAAACAACACTGGTGCATCTGTAAAGAAGAAAGAAGACATGCACAAGATGGCTGAGGCAAACAAAGCATTTGCTCACTATCGTTTCTAATATTTTAGGAGGCAATAATGGCTGAGAGACAATATCCATTAGAGAGAACCAGAAACATCGGTATCATGGCTCATATTGATGCTGGTAAGACTACACTGACAGAGCGTATTCTTTACTATACCGGTGTAAACTATAAGATTGGTGATACTCATGAAGGTACTGCTACTATGGACTGGATGGAGCAGGAGCAGGAAAGAGGTATCACAATTACTTCTGCAGCTACAACATGTCACTGGACATTGGAAGAGAACTGTAAGCCGAAGCCGGGTGCTCTTGAGCATCGTATCAATATCATTGATACTCCGGGACACGTTGACTTTACTGTTGAGGTAGAGCGTTCACTTCGTGTACTGGACGGAGCGGTAGGTGTATTTTGTGCTAAGGGTGGTGTAGAGCCGCAGTCAGAGAACGTATGGCGTCAGGCTGACACATACAACGTTCCAAGAATGGCATTCATCAACAAGATGGATATCCTTGGTGCTGATTTCTACAATGCTGTAGATCAGATCAGAACAAGACTTGGTAAAAATGCAATCGTTCTTCAGCTGCCAATCGGTAAAGAAGATGATTTCAAGGGAATCATTGATTTGATGGAAATGAAAGCTTACATCTACAACGATGATAAGGGAAATGACATCACAATCACTGATATTCCGGAAGATATGAAAGATGATGCTGAGCTTTATCACACAGAGATGGTTGAGAAAATCTGTGAGTTAGACGACGAGCTTATGATGATGTATCTTGAGGACGAGATTCCTTCAGTTGATCAGTTAAAAGCAGCTCTGAGAAAAGCAACATGTGAGTGTACAGCAGTACCTGTAACATGTGGATCAGCATACAGAAATAAAGGTGTTCAGAAGATGCTTGATGCAGTTATCGAGTACATGCCTGCACCAACAGATATCCCACCAATCGAAGGTGTGGATGAGGATGGAAACAATGTTGTAAGACATTCTTCAGACGAGGAGCCATTCTCAGCACTTGCATTCAAGATTATGACAGACCCATTCGTTGGTAAACTGGCATACTTCAGAGTTTACTCTGGTACAATGAACTCCGGTTCTTATGTACTGAATGCTACAAAGAATAAAAAAGAGCGTGTTGGACGTATCCTTCAGATGCATGCCAACAAGCGTGAAGAGCTGGATAAGGTTTATTCCGGAGATATCGCTGCAGCTATCGGATTCAAATTCACTACAACAGGTGATACAATCTGTGATGAGCAGCACCCAGTAATTCTGGAGTCTATGGAATTCCCAGAGCCAGTTATCGAGCTTGCTATCGAGCCTAAGACAAAGGCTTCCCAGGGTAAACTTGGTGAGTCCCTTGCAAAACTTGCAGAAGAGGATCCTACATTCCGTGCACACACTGATCAGGAAACTGGACAGACAATCATCGCCGGAATGGGTGAGCTTCACCTGGAGATTATCGTTGACCGTCTTCTTCGTGAGTTTAAAGTAGAAGCTAACGTTGGTGCACCACAGGTTGCATACAAAGAAGCATTTACTAAGGCTGTTGATGTAGATAGCAAATATGCTAAACAGTCTGGTGGACGTGGACAGTACGGACACTGTAAAGTTAAATTTGAGCCAATGGATGTTAACGGTGAGGAGACATTCAAATTCGAGTCTACTGTAGTTGGTGGAGCTATTCCGAAAGAGTACATTCCGAAGATCGGAGAAGGTATTGAGGAAGCTATGCAGTCAGGTCTCCTTGGAGGATTCCCGGTTGTTGGTATCCACGCTAACGTATACGACGGATCTTACCATGAGGTCGATTCCAGTGAGATGGCTTTCCATATCGCAGGATCCCTCGCATTCAAGGACGCTATGAAGAAAGCTGACCCGGTACTTCTTGAGCCTATCATGAAGGTTGAGGTAACAATGCCAGAAGAGTACATGGGAGATGTTATTGGAGATATCAACTCACGTCGTGGACGTATCGAGGGTATGGATGATCTTGGCGGTGGTAAGATCGTACATGGTTATGTACCACTTGCAGAGATGTTCGGATACTCTACAGATCTTCGTTCCAGAACACAGGGACGTGGTAACTACTCAATGTTCTTCGAGAAATACGAGCAGGTACCAAAGTCTGTACAGGAGAAGGTATTATCCAACAAAAATGCTTAATTCCTTGTAAAAAGGCGTAAAAAGGCTTGAAAAACTGTATGATTTGAAATATAATCAAAACTAGCCGAGTAATCGTAAAATATTTTTAGAAAATGCTTTAAAAGCATATATTTAAGGAGGATATTCAAAATGGCAAAGGCTAAATTTGAAAGAACAAAACCGCATTGTAATATCGGTACTATCGGTCACGTTGACCATGGTAAAACAACTCTTACAGCTGCTATCACAAAGACACTTGCAGCAAGAGTACCAGGAAACACAGCAGAGAACTTTGAAGATATCGATAAAGCTCCAGAAGAGAGAGAACGTGGTATCACAATTTCTACAGCTCACGTTGAGTACCAGACAGAGAAACGTCACTATGCACACGTTGACTGCCCAGGACATGCTGACTACGTAAAGAACATGATCACAGGAGCTGCTCAGATGGATGGAGCTATCCTTGTTGTAGCTGCTACTGATGGTGTTATGGCTCAGACAAGAGAGCACATCCTGCTTTCTCGTCAGGTAGGTGTTCCTTACATCGTTGTATTCATGAACAAATGTGACATGGTTGACGATCCAGAGCTTCTTGAGCTCGTTGAGATGGAAATCCGTGAGCTGTTAGACGAGTATGAGTTCCCAGGAGATGACACACCAATCATCCAGGGATCTGCTCTTAAAGCTCTTGAAGATCCTAACTCAGAGTGGGGAGACAAGATCATGGAACTCATGGATGCTGTAGATTCTTATATCCCAGATCCAGAGCGTGATACAGATAAGCCATTCCTTATGCCAGTAGAGGATGTATTCTCTATCACAGGACGTGGTACAGTTGCTACAGGTAGAGTAGAGCGTGGTGTTCTTCATGTATCTGACGAAGTAGAAATCGTTGGTATTCACGAAGATACTAAGAAGACAGTTGTAACAGGTGTTGAAATGTTCCGTAAACTTCTTGATGAAGCTCAGGCTGGTGACAACATCGGTGCTCTTCTTCGTGGTATCCAGAGAACAGAAATCGAAAGAGGACAGGTTCTTTGTAAACCAGGTTCAGTTACATGCCACAAGAAATTCACAGCTCAGGTTTATGTACTGACAAAAGACGAGGGTGGACGTCATACTCCATTCTTCAACAACTATCGTCCACAGTTCTACTTCAGAACAACAGACGTAACAGGTGTTTGCGAGCTTCCAGAGGGAACAGAGATGTGCATGCCTGGAGATAACGTAGAGATGACAATCGAACTGATTCACCCAGTTGCTATGGAGCAGGGACTTCGTTTCGCTATCCGTGAAGGTGGACGTACTGTAGGATCAGGACGTGTTGCTACAATCATCGAGTAATCACTGACTAATATATATTGAGTACCGCAAGGTACATTGTGTCCAAACGTAAGATACCCCGGAACCGTAAGGTTTCCGGGGTTTTTCTGTACTCTAAGAAAAGAATTATTCGTAAATTTATCAGGTTAGTAATAGTGAAACATTTATCAGCAAGATGAAATACAGATAAATTTATAATTAAAAAATAAGACCAGCGGTGCCAAAACGGTGCCAAAAAGAAACTCCTGCGAATGTTTGCTATTCACAGGAGTATTTTTTTACCAGCCTTTGATCTGTTTGATTTGTTCAGCACGTTCTGGATCACGATGATATTGTAATTTCAGACGGATAGTTTCCACAACTTCCTGTCTGGATTCATCATCAAGCTGATAGAACGATGTAAGCAGATTATCTACATCAGGCATACTGTTCTTACCGAAAAGGTACATCAGCGGATACATAGAATTTTTTAAGTAAGTCTTTACACGACTTGCGTCTAATGCTCCGTTCAAACCGTCTGGAAGTGTAGGATAAATCTCTTCTTCCTTAATTGTGCCAGAAAATGGACTGGCAGAACATATCTCATTCACATCAATTTGCAATTCATTCGCAAGTCTTAATGCAAAATCAAATCGAATATTGGAATCTTTTTGAATAATTGAATATAAGGTTGTAGCACTGATTCCGGTTGCCTTTGCAATTTTGCGGACATTTGTGCCTTTTTCATCAAGATATTTCTTTAAATTTTTACCGTCACCCATAGAATCCTCCTTTTTCATATATTAGAAAATTACGAAAAACATAAATCTATAAAATATCATAACACAGACGTGGAATAAAATAAAGAAAAAATAGTGTACGAAGTTCGTAAAAATGTGTTTACGAAATATTGACAACGATAGAAATACATGATATTATCAATTTACGAAAATCGTACAGATATAGAAATACAGTAAACGTATTCTATATCTGGAGAGGAAAGGAGGAGGCAATATGGCAAGTTACAATTATATGATGAGTGCTGATGAAGTGGCACAGGAATTAAACTGCTCAAAATCTCATGCCTATAAACTGGTGAAAGCTATGAATAAAGAATTATCTGCACAGGGATATATTACGATGGCTGGAAGAATACCAAAGGCGTTTTGGGCAAAAAAGATGTATGGCTATGAAATAGCAGAAAATTAGGGAGGATCAATATGGCTTACAGAGAAAAAGACACAAAAAAATGGACAGCCCAGTGGTTTGAGACTAATGTTATGGGTGAGAAGAAAAAACGCAGAAAGCGTGGATTTGAAACAAAGCGAGAAGCATTGGAGTTTGAACGAAGCAAAAAGTTGAGCAATGAGCGAAGTATGGATATGAAGCTGAGCGATTTTATTGAGATTTATTTTTCAGACAAACAAAATGATCTGAAAGATCGAACAATCAAAAATAAAAGATATATGATGCAACAGCATATCGTTCCATACTTCGGAAATCAGATGATGAGTGAAATCAAGGCTTCACAGATTATTCAGTGGCAGAATGAAATTCAGAAAAAAGGCTATTCAGATTCTTATCTGAGAATGATTCAGAATCAGTTGACCAGTCTGTTTACACATGCAGCTAAAATCTATGACTTGCCGGTTAATCCATGCAAGAAAGTGAAACGAATGGGAAATTCAGATTCAAGAAGTTTGAACTTCTGGACACTGGACGAGTACAAACAGTTTATACAGACAATGGAGCCGGGAACAAGATATTATCTTATGTTTGAGATGCTGTTCTGGACTGGATGCAGGATCGGGGAGCTGCTTGCGATTACAAAAGCTGATATCAATTTTGAAAAGAATCAGCTTAGTATCAATAAGACTTATTACCGGACAGGAATGCAGGATATTATCACAGAACCGAAAACAAAACAGTCCTTTCGGACAATCGAAATTCCGGAATTTCTGAAAGAGGAAATTAAGGAATTTGTAGATGGTCATTACGGAATGCCGGATACAGAAAGATTATTTCCGGTTGTTCAGGAAGCGGTACAGCATAAGATGAAACGGCAGATTGAGCTGGCAGGAGTGAAGAAAATTCGAGTGCATGATATCAGGCACAGCCATGTGGCTTATCTTATTGAGAAAGGTGTGGAACCGTTATTGATTCGGGACAGATTAGGTCATAAAGATATTCGTATCACATTGAACACTTATGGACATCTTTATCCAAATCAGCAGAGAAAGATTGCAAATCTTCTGGATAATGAAAATGGAAATGCTGTTACCGGATTGGGAGAAGAAAGAGATGAATGTTGAAAAGGCAAAAGAAAAAGCCCAGATAAATAATCTGAGCAAGTTCTCTGATAATCAGATTCACTGATATACCATCTTGGCAGATTCAGTATATCACGAATCGGGAAATACGACAATTCCCGAATATCTGTTTATCAGAGACTTGCCCGGAAGGGCAGGAGGAGATAATGGAATGAACATGAATGAAAAAAATATAATTGAGAATTGTAGAATAGAACCAAAACTGAAACTGATTAATATGGATTCAGTAGAGGTGGAACAGGTAGAATGGCTGCTTTATCCGTTTATTCCTTATGGAAAAGTGACCATTATACAGGGAGATCCAGGAGAAGGCAAGACAACGATGGTACTTCAGATTATTGCAAAACTGACCAGAGGAGAGCCGATTCTTCCTGTTACTGATAAAACGAAAACAAAAGAAAAACGAAGTGATGAAGTCGATAGTGAGAATGAAGATTTAGATGCTGAAGATAATATGCAGGAACAGTCTTCTGTGTCACCTGTAAATGTAATCTATCAGACAGCAGAAGATGGACTTGGAGATACTATCAAACCCAGATTACTTGCTGCAGGTGCAGATTGTTCAAAGGTGCTGGTGATTGATGACAGTGACCAGCCACTGACAATGGCAGATGTCAGATTGGAAGAAGCAATCGTGCAGACAAAAGCAAAAATGGTTGTTCTTGATCCGATACAGGGCTTTCTGGGAGCGGACGTAGATATGCACAGGGCAAATGAGATCAGACCACTGATGAAGCGTATCGCAGTGCTGTCAGAAAAATATCACTGTGCAGTTATTTTAATCGGTCATATGAACAAAAACAGCAACGGCAAATCTTCTTATCGAGGACTTGGCTCCATTGATTTTCAGGCTGCTGCAAGAAGTGTTCTGATTGTCGGGCGAGTGAAAGATGAACCGGAAGTAAGAGTGGTATGTCATACGAAGAGTTCTCTTGCACCGGAAGGAACGTCCATTGCATTCAGACTGGATAAGAATAATGGGTTTGAATGGATTGGAGAATATGATATCAGTGCCGATGAACTTCTTAATGGAGACGGAAGAGGACAGAAAAGTCGGAAAGCAAAAGAATTTCTCCTTGAGATACTGGCAAATGGAGGAATGACTCAGAAGAAAATTGCAGAAGAAGCAGAAGCCAGAGGAATCAAAAGTAAAACGCTATGGAACGCCAAACGGGAACTTGAAATTGATTCCGTAAAACGTGGAAAGCAATGGTATTGGATGTTGCCAGAATAAAAATGGAAGATGGCAAGATTACCATTTCTTAAGAAGAGGGGATCTTGCTACCTTGAAAGGAGAATAGATGCAAAATAAAAGTGTACAGATTCCATACGAGTTATTCTTTCAGCTCTTGCAATATTTTTTGATGGATAACTACGATGGTGAAGAAATAATACGGTTGGGATTGGAGAAAAAACTGGATGCAATGGTGAATCGTGAAGTATACAGCAAATCCAAAACAGCACCAACGGAAGAAGAAAGAGAAAAGTTCCGGAAGGAATATCTGGACAGACGGGGAATACCGGAGAACTTTCGATGGTAAAGGTTCTTTCTGAACACTTTATTACAGGAGCGTGTCACGCACCTGTAGATAGCAGACAAGGAGAATGTTGGTAAGGTGTAGTCGGGAGTTGACTGGCGTAGAAGAGAATTTTCAAAAGGGAGCCCTGATTCAGGGCGCCCCTGCGGAAACGGTAGATGAAAGGAGATTGGCACAATGAGAGAAGGAAGATTAGGATATAACAGTTATAACAAAAGATATGGATTATTATCATCAGATCTATGGATTGATACAGGATTTCACTGTGGAGAATGCCTGGAAGTGTTGCTTGATGATGAATGGGTTCAGACCAGAATGGAAATGAATCCTGCAAGAGAATGGTATCTTGTAGGGACACCGTATTGTGGTGATTTGGAATATATTCGGGCAAGGATACCGGAGTAAAGGTCTCTGTACCCCCGGAGGGCGCAAGGGTACTTTTGATGGACGGTACGGCTGTCGAAAGTGCTTTTGCGTTACTTTTGACAAAAGTAACAAAACCGCCGTATCCGGCGAATATTTCTTTTTATACTATAGCTGGCAAAGATACAAATTTATGTGCCATGTCTGGCACTGGTTTTAGAAAGCGGGGTGAGGAATATGACGATGAAACGAACAATCAGTGGTATGATCGGGACAGGGTCTCTGGCTCATAACAGACGAGATTTTATAGCAGAAAATGTTGATCCAGACAGAGTGCAATTAAATATTTGTTACCGGAATGAGAATCTGAAAGAAGTCTATAAAGAGCTGTTTGATGAAGCTGTAGAACGGTATAATGTCGGGAAAAGAAAAGATCGGCAGATTACAAATTATTATGAAAAGATTCGCCAAGGAAAACAGGAAAAGTTGTTCCATGAAGTGATTTTCCAGATTGGAAACCGAGAAGATATGGCTGTTGGAACAGAAGCAGGAGATCTGGCTGTAAACGTACTGGATGAGTATGTAAAAGATTTCCAGAAACGGAATCCGACACTTCGGGTATTTAGTTGCTATCTGCATCAGGATGAGGCTACTCCACATCTCCATATTGATTTTATTCCTTATGTGACGGACTGGAAAGGAAAAGGAATGGATACCAGAGTTTCACTGAAACAGGCATTAAAAAGTCTTGGATTTCAAGGTGGAAATAAGCATGATACGGAACTGAATCAGTGGATAAATCATGAAAAAGAAGTTCTGGCAGAGACTGCAAAGCAGTATGGAATTGAATGGGAACAGAAAGGTACTCATGAGGAACATCTGGATGTCTATAACTTCAAGAAAAAAGAACGGAAAAAGGAAGTACAGGAATTGGAGCAGGAGAAAGAGCATCTAACTGCTGAAAAAGAAGAATTAACAGCACAAATTGCAGAATCCAGAGCAGATATCCAGAATTTAAAAGACGATAAGGAACAGGCAATCAAGGCGAAGCAAGAAGCAGAACAAAAGGCAGGGAGCGCAGAAAAAGAACTAAAAAGCCTGGAAGATCGCAGAGAACAGCTACAACCGATTATGGATAGTGTGAGCAAAGAAATCAAAGAATATGGAACGGTTAAAATGTTACTGCCGGAGGCGGGCACGCTAGAACGGGCAGTAACCTATCGAGATAAAAAAATTAAACCACTGTTTCTTCAAATAAAGAATAAGGTTGCTGTAATGGCGGCTCAGGTTAAAGAACTTACGAAAGAGGTGGAAGGTTGGAAGAGAAAATATCAAAAGGTGAAACAAAAATATAATGCTATTCAGAGAGAACTGGATGATATACGTAAAGATAATCAGAAATTGTCAGAAGAAAAAGATATATTACAAGGTGTTTCTGATAGGTATGATCGTGTTGTGCGTGTTCTTGGAATAGAAACTGTAGATACAGCAGTACAGCAGGATATTCAAAACGAGAAAGTCCTGGAAGAAAAGCGACGGATGGAACAAATGCCGAAGGGAAATATTCATGAAAGATTGGCATGGGGAATGAAAAAAAGCGAGATGGAGAATCAGCAGCGTAAGAAAACTAAATCAAAAAACAGAGAAATGGAGAGATAAGATTATGGAAACACACATTTATGATGAAAAGAACGGATTAAGCTATACTTTGCATGGAGATTATTATTTGCCGGATTTGGTATTGAATGAAGAAGAACCGATATATGGGAAATATGGAATGCTGAGGAAACAGTTTCTGAAGGAACACAGATTAGCAAAATATCAATATTTGTTGTTGACTGGAAAGCTGACGGAACACCTGAATCAAATTGATCAGGAGAGCAGAGAGCAGGTGGAAATGCTTATGGAACAGATGGCAGAAAAACAGGGCGTAACTGAAGAATTAAAGGTACAGAATCGGACGAAGTGGGTTAGACTGATGAATAATATAAAAGCTAGTGCAGAAGAAATGGTGTTGAAAGAAATACTTTATATATAAGTATTGTTTGTAAAGGACTGAACAGGAAAAGCATAATACTATCCGGCTTATTAAGATTTATTTCACATCTCTTGATTTTTATTACGGTTACTGATATAGTTATTACAGTAACCGTAATAAGGAGGGAATGCCATGAGGGATAATGTGAAAAGTGGTGCACTCACAGAAGTGACATTCTATATTTTGCTTTCACTCTATTCACCTAAACACGGATATGCTGTCATGCAGTTCATTGAAGAAAAAACAGGTGGGCGGCTTTCATTGGGAGCAGGCACTTTATATGGTGCATTAAATTCAATGCTGGAAAAGGGATGGATTGAGCTTTTCGGAGATAGTGAAGGTAGAAAAAAAGAGTATCTTATCACTGTAAAAGGAAAGGAGATAGCTGAAAAAGAACTTATCAGACTTCGTGAACTTGTAGGTATTGCAAGCGGAATTGTAGGAGGTACACTATGAGCAAAAAGTGTTATCGTTTTTTTGGTGGGCTATTAACGGTACAGAAAAACTGGCTGAATAAGATGGCTGAAAAAGGTTATCGCCTTATTCGAACGGGAAAATTACTCTATGAATTTGAAAAATGTAAGCCAGGTCAAGTTCAATATTGCGTGGAGTTTATAGGACAAAAATCAAAAGCTAATGCTGAAGATTACCATGATTTCTTGGAAGAAATGGGATATTCCGTATTCTATAAAAATATCAATCTTAATTATTCTGTTGGTAAAGTTCGCTGGCGTCCGTGGGCTGAAATTGGCGGTCGTGTTGCAACAAACACTACAACATTTAACAGGGAATTGCTGATTGTAGAAAAAGAAAATGATGGAAAACCTTTTGACCTTCATACGTCCTATGAAGATAGGGCAAATTATTACAGTAATTTGCGAAATCCCTGGCTTTTATTAATGCTTATGCTCGCGGTATTTGCTACTGTAAATCGGTCTGTTATTTTAGGCATAGTTGCTGTGATTTTTCTAATCCCTGTCATTATATACCAGTTGCAAATTATGAAAAATAGGCATGAAGCGAAGATGAAGGAGTGGTGATTCAGGATAACAAGGTTGGTTTAGTTGATGCAATGTAATACACTGTCGTTTGAGGGTTAGTAGCTCGTTCTTAAACTTGTGGGCAGTTTGTTGCTGATGATATAAATATTAGAGAAAATTAATTGAAAGTTAAAAAAAGAAAGTAATAAGTAAACAAAGGCTCAATTGTAAACATGTATTGGGAACGCTATAATGGAAATAAGGACAGGAGGTGTGAACAATGCGTATTGGTGAGCAGATAAAAAACTATCGAAAAACTGCGGGATTAACACAAGAACAGGTGGCAAATTATCTGGGTGTTTCTACTCCAGCGGTAAATAAATGGGAAAAGGGAAATACATATCCCGATATCTCATTACTTCCAGCTTTGGCACGACTATTGAAAATTGATATGAATGAATTGTTTTCGTTTCATGAAGAATTGACAGAAAAAGAGATTGGACAATTTGTGAATGAACTTTCGGAAGTTTCATTGGACAGCTTTACAGAGGCTTTCGAGATGGCATCTCGTAAAATACAGGAGTATCCTCATTGCGACTTATTAATATATACGATCGCAACCGTTCTGAACGGATCTTTGACTTTGTCAGATCTTAATGACGAAGAACGAATGGAATATAATACAGCTATTATTGAGTGGCTGGAACGAACAGCAGATAGTCAGGATGAAAGAGTGAGAAATTCAAGCGTTTTTATACTTGCAACAAAATATGTCCAAATGGAGAAATATGAAGAAGCAAATGCCCTTTTGAAAAAAATTCCTGATACTGTAATTGATGCAACGATTATGAAAACAAGTGTATTAGCACATCAGGAAGGAACAGATACTGCTGCATTATTCTTAGAAGGGAAATTGCTACAGGCAGTTATCAATATCCAAAGCTACTTGTATAAGTTAATAGAAATGGAAGAAGAGACAGGAAATCATGATAAAGCAGAGAAAATTGCTGAGATTACAGATCACATGATATCATTGTTTGGACTATGGAATTATGGCAACACAGTTCCATATCTGCTGATTGCTGGATATCGAAAAGATGTAGAAAAATGTATCCAGTTAATTAAGCGATTATTAAGTGAATCACAGAAGCCTTGGAATATGACACAATCCCCTTTGTATTACAGGTATGAAGATACTGCACAGGGAAAAGCTTTTTCGGGACTTGGAAAAAATTTTGTTCGTGAATTGTATTCGGAAATTGAAAATAAGAAAGAGTATGAATTCTTGAGGGGGAATAAGGAACTCGAATCAATTTTTGAGGAACACTTGAAATAGGTTGTAAAAATGTATGGAAATAGATGTAGTTGAGAAAGAAGAAAATTTTTGACATTTCCACAGATGCGTGCTAATATGATTATAGAAAAAGAGTGCTACCGATAGACGGTTAGTCCACATACTTATTGATTACAAAAATAACCGTTCAGTTTGCAGGCTGGGGCGGTTATTTTTGTGGTTTATGATTATCTTTGCCTAATGTATATCCGATACTAAAGCAGGTTAAGCCGAAGCTCACTACTGCTATGAAGTCCACAATACTCATTGGCTTAGCCCTCCTTTCCACTGGATTCCTTTACAGGTTTCTATGTAATCAGAGGGTCACAGTCCCTCTGGAGAAGGACTAACCGCCTACCGTTATGGTAGCACCCATGTTTCGATTATAACAGTTAAAAATTACCGGTGCAATATAAAGTTGGTAGAGAAGTATCTAGTATCTACAGAAGAGAATCGGTTTGAGTATTCTCCGGTGCCAAAACGGTGCCAAGAAATCAGGCAAATCAAAATAGGTGGTGCAATTCAGCTGTTTTTCACTGTATTTTGGAGAGAAAACCATAAAAAATATGAGATAAAACGGGATTAAAGTATCGTGAAGGTGGACGTACTGTAGGATCAGGACGTGTTGCTACAATCATCGAGTAATTATAATCTGTTATCAGAATATTAACTCAAATATATACCCCAGAAGCTTAGGCTTCTGGGGTTTTTAATATAATAGAAAAGTGAGAACGCTGTAGCATATAAATTGTATTCTACAGGAAGTTATGATAAGATAATAATAGTTGGCCAGAAAAGAAAATGGAGAGTATTTGTTATTGTCTAAATTTGATGAGGAAGTTGTTTTTGAATATCATATTACAATCCGAGATGAAGATTTTAATCTTGGTATTTTGACAATGCGCACACCGGAAGGAGTATTTGAAGCCGATTTTGATGCGTAAAGATGATGCAACGAGCGAGGGGACTATTACGTGATTCTACATGGATTATATACGTTATAGAATTAAAAATTTTAACAATAATAATAAAAAAATTGGAGGATAAATTAAGATGAAAGAAAAGATTCATGCATTATCAGAAGAGATGGTTGCTAATTTGGGAAGATTGGTAGCAATTGATTCACAGCTTGGCACACCGGAAGAAGGAAAGCCATTTGGAGAAGGACCAGCTAAAGCACTTAGCGTAGGACTTCAAATTGCGGAAGAGATGGGATTCCGTACAGTGAATTTGGACAATTATTGTGGTTATGCAGAGATGGGAGAAGGAGACGAAATTGTTGGTATCGCCGGACATCTTGATATTGTACCTGTAGGTGGAGATTGGAGCTATAATCCATTCGAATTGACACGTAAAGGTGATTATGTGTATGGACGTGGAACTACAGATGACAAAGGACCTGTGATGGAAGTTCTTTATGCGATGAAATTACTGCGTGATTCAGGCGTAAAACTTAATAAACGTGTTCGTCTTATTATGGGATGTAATGAGGAAACAGGTTCTAGATGTATGCAGCATTATAATGAAGTAGCTGAGGAGTTATCCTGTGGATTTACTCCAGATGCAAGTTTCCCTTGTATTCATGGAGAAAAAGGTCATATGGGTATGACTGTGTATTCTAAGAACACAAAGATTATTGCTATGAATGGTGGTTTTGTATCTAATGCAGTATGTGATAACTGCACAGCAGTTATTCCGGCAGAAGATGGTCTGAAAGAAAAATTGGAAGCCGCTTTTGCTAACACAAAACTTCAGGAATATAAAGTTACAGAAGAGAATGGAGAAATCCATATTGAAGCGAAAGGTGTTCCGGCACATGCAAGTACACCGACACTTGGTGTGAATGCAGCAGGCGTGATATTTGAATGTCTGGAGCAAGTTGGATTCGAAGATGACTTTGTAAAATTCTATAATTCACATATTGGAACTTCTTGTGATGGAGTTGGAGTTGGATTAAAATGCCAAGATGCATATGGAGAATTGACACTTTGTAACGGAATTGTGAAAACAGAAGATGGTGTGATCTCTTGTACAATTGATATCCGTGTTCCGGTTACATTTAAAGAGGAAGATATCCGCAGTATGTGTGAAGGAAAATTAGAGGATGAAAATGGACGAATTGAAATTAACAGTATCGGGAATCCATTGTTTTTCCCAAGAGAGTCACCGCTGGTAGAGGCCTTATACAAAGCGTATGTTGATGTGACAGGAGATACGGAAAATGAGCCAATGGTAATTGGTGGGGGAACTTATGCAAAAACATTGAAAAATATTATTGCATTTGGACCGGAAAAACTAGGAGTAGATTATCGTATCCATGGTTCAGACGAATATATTCTTGTATCCGAGATGGAAGAAGCTGTTCTGATTTATATGGAAGCAATCAAGAATCTTCTTGCTATATAGAATGTAAAAATATAATAATAAAATCAGGATCATCTGTGAGGCGGGTGCTCCTGATTTTATTATTTCATAGGAAATTCCATTTCCAGTGTTATTGAGGGAGAGCAATTTTCAGAAATTCTTCCATAGCTCTGCTGATGTAGCGTCCTTTTTTCCAGTAAAATGATACATTTCGATTACAGTTCTTGCCGGGAAGTTTATAAAAAATAAGTTCTGAAGTTGCCGGTGCGCTTGCGAGCAGGAGATCCCCGATAAAAGTGATCCCCATTCCAGAACAGGCGATATTATAGGCGGTCATCTGTTGATCTAGTCGAAAAATTGTATGCGGAGTAAAGTTGTTTTCCTGGCAAATCGTTAGAGCACGCTTACCGGTATCGTTATCTGAACGTAGAATAATAAAGGGCTCATTTGCAAAACTGTTTAGTGGAACGGAAAGAACCTCCGGAGAAAGGAAACTACCGTCATGAATGGTCTCAATAGGAATCTGATATTCTTGCAGTCGGGTATTTACGGAGTAGCTTTTGGGAACGGCAAGTAAAAGATATTCTTTTTGATAAACATAGTGATCAAAAATCTGCTCATCTAAAATACAGTTATCGATCATTAAATCTAGTTTTCCTGCTTGGAGGAGCAGAGAAAGATTCGCGCTGCTTTCCTCTACGAGAGAAATCTGGATATTAGGAAATTTTTGGGAAAAATCAGCGATAAGAGAAGGAAGCACCCATGAAGAAAAAAAGTTACTTCCGCCTATGTTGAGTGTTCCGGTTTTTAAATCTCCTAAATCGCGAATAAAATTTTCCAGATTATTTTCAATATCCATAATTTTTTCAATGGCCTGTATATAATGTTCGCCGACCTCTGTCAGTTGTAAGGGTTTTGTGCTTCGGTCAAAGATAGGAGAACCGATGCGATTTTCTATTCGTTTTACATTTGCACTTAAAGAAGGCTGCGAAATAAAAAGGCTGGCGGCAGCTTTTGAAAAACTTTTTTCTTTATATACTTCATAGACATATTTCATTCCTTGAAACATATTATCCCCCTTTGAAAATATAACTTTTAAACTATATAATCTATAAAAATATATGTATTTGATTATATTATAGCAGGTATATATAATAAGGACAACTAAAAGAAACGAACCAAAATGATTCGCTGGGAGAATGAATGGTAAAAGGAGAGTAACTATGGACGATATGAAAAAAACGGATTATCGTGTAGAAAAAGATTCTATTGGGGTAAAGGATATTCCGGAAGAGGTATATTATGGAGTGCAGACTTTGCGTGCAGCAGAAAACTTTCACATCACAGGTCTGAATATGCATCCGGAGATTATTAACAGTCTTGCATATATCAAAAAAGCGTCAGCTATTACAAACTGTGAAGTCGGTATTCTTGAGAAGAAAAAAGCACAGGCTATTGTACAGGCTTGTGATGAGATTATTGAAGGAAAATTTCATGATGATTTTATAGTAGATCCTATACAGGGGGGAGCAGGAACTTCTTTAAATATGAATGCCAATGAAGTCATTGCCAATCGTGCAATTGAGATTCTTGGAGGAAAAAAAGGAGATTATACAATTGTAAATCCGAACGATGATGTGAACTGTGGCCAGTCGACAAATGATGTCATACCAACTGCCGGAAAGATGACTTCACTTCATCTGTTGCAGAATTTAAAGAAACAACTTCTGCGTCTTTATGATGCGCTTAATGAAAAAGCGAAAGAGTTTGATCATGTAATCAAGATGGGACGTACGCAGATGCAGGATGCAGTGCCGATTCGTCTGGGACAGGAATTTAAAGCATATTCAGTAGCGATCATGCGAGATATCCACAGAATGGACAAGGCAATGGATGAGATGCGTACTCTCAATATGGGAGGAACCGCCATTGGAACAGGTATCAATGCAGATGAGAATTATTTGAGAAGAATTGTTCCTAACCTTTCAGAAATTTCAGGAATGGAGTTTATACAGGCATTTGATCTGATAGATGCAACACAGAATCTGGATTCCTTTGTTGCTGTTTCCGGTGCAGTGAAAGCATGTGCCGTAACACTTTCAAAAATGTCTAATGACCTTCGACTTATGTCATCCGGTCCGCGTGCTGGTTTTGGAGAGATTAATCTTCCGGCAAAACAGAATGGTTCCTCTATTATGCCTGGTAAAGTAAATCCGGTTATTCCGGAAGTAGTTAATCAGGTAGCGTTTAATATTATTGGAAATGATATGACAATTACAATGGCAGCCGAAGCAGGACAGTTAGAATTAAATGCATTTGAGCCGATCATTTTCTATTGTATGTTCCAGTCTATCGATACGCTTGGCTATGCAGTTGAGACACTCGTAGATAATTGTATCGTAGGAATTACGGCCAATGAAGAAAGATGTCGTCAGTTGGTAGAAAACAGTGTAGGAATCATTACAGCGATTTGTCCGCATGTAGGTTATGAAAAAACAGCAGACATTGCGAAAAAAGCAATTAATTCCAATGAATCTGTAAGAAGCTTGATTTTGAAAGAAAATATTATGGATGAAGAGGAACTGAGTCGAATTCTTGATCCAATTCATATGACAGAACCAGGTATTTCAGGAAAAGATGTTCTTATGAAAATTTAAGATGAAAAATTAAGATGAAAATCACATATGATATATGCCCCAGAGTTTTAGGACTCTGGGGTTTTGTATTTATTACACAGGAAAGATTTTGAGTGATATAGTCAGGAGAGAGAATGGTTGATTACAGAAAAAAACATCGATATAATAAAAGCACATGAGATTAAAAATAAGAATGAGGTGTGGCTGCCATGAAATTTATACATATATCGGACTTGCATCTGGGAAAACGTGTGAATGAGTTTTCGATGCTGGAAGATCAAAGAGATATTTTGAAGAAAATACTTACTGTCGTTGATGAAGAAAAGCCGGAGGCAGTTTTCATTGCTGGAGACGTCTACGATAAATCAATACCGCCTATAGAGGCAATCCAGTTATTTGATGATTTTTTGTGTCAGTTATCAAGAAAAAAAGTGCAGACATTCATAATTAGTGGTAATCATGACAGCGCGGAGAGAATTGCATTTGGTGGTCGATTGATGAGAGAAAGTGGTGTGTATGTTGCACCGGCATATTCTGGAAATACAGATTCGATTGTACTGACAGATGAATGGGGACCGGTTAATATTTATTTGTTACCATTTGTAAAGCCAGTAAACGTAAAACATTTTTTTGAAGAGGAACAGGTGGAAAACTATACAGATGCTTTGCGCGTTGCAGTGGAGCAGATGAAAGTAAATCCGGATGAAAGAAATGTAATCGTGACACATCAGTTTGTAACTGGGGCGAAGAGAAGTGAGTCGGAAGAGATTTCTGTGGGGGGAACAGATAATGTAGATGTAAATGTATTCGAAAATTTTGATTATGTAGCACTGGGCCATATTCACGGACCGCAGAAGATTAGCAGAGAGACAGTGCGATATTGTGGAACTCCGTTAAAATATTCTTTTTCGGAGATTCACCACAAAAAGTCTGTGACAATCGTAGAAATGAAACAAAAGGGAAATGTAGTTATTCGAACAAAAGAATTGAATCCTTTACATGACTGGTATGAGATAAAAGGAAGCTATATGGAAGTGGCGGAAAAATCTTATTATGACAGTCTGGACAGAAATTGTTATATGCATATTACATTGACAGATGAAGAAGATATACCAGACGCGGTACGGAAATTACAAGTTATTTATCCGAATCTTATGAAATTGGATTATGACAATCAAAGGACGCGTGGAAGGAAATCATTTGCGGATGTGCAGGAAGTAGAAGAAAAAACACCGTTTGATATATTTGAAGATTTATATGAAAAACAGAATAATCAGGAAATGAATGAAGAACAGAAGCAATTGATTCATTCGTTAATTGAAAAAATCTGGGAGGATAAGAATTGAGACCGAAAAAATTAAAACTATCTGCATTTGGACCGTATGCAGGTTGCGAGGAACTGGATATGGAAAGGCTTGGAACAGGTGGATTGTATTTGATTACCGGAGATACAGGAGCAGGTAAAACGACAATTTTTGATGGTATTGTCTATGCATTATATGGTGCGGCCAGTGGTGAGAATCGGGAACCGGCAATGCTTCGGTCAAAATATGCAGATGCGCAGGTTCCGACAGAGGTAGAACTTCTTTTTGAAAATGGGGGGCAGGAATATAAAGTCCGGAGAAATCCGGAGTATGAACGACCGGCAAAAAAAGGTGGAGGAATGACACTTCAGAGAGCAGAGGCCGAATTGACATATCCGGATGGTCGTGTAGTTACAAAACAAAAAGAAGTGAATAAAGCAATTATTGAAATTTTAGGTCTGAATCGAAATCAATTTCTTCAAATCGCGATGATTGCACAGGGAGATTTTCAAAAATTATTACTGGCAGATACAAAAGAAAGACAGGGAATTTTCCGGGAGATTTTTAAGACAGGCGGTTATCAGATTTTACAGGAAAAATTGAAAGCGGAATCAGGTAAACTTTCGGATGAGCTGGAATTTGCAAGAAGAAGCGTAAATCAATATTTAGAAGGAGTGTTGGGAAAAGAAGAGATCAACTTTGCAAAACTTCCTATGGAAGAAGCAATTGCTGCGATAAAAGAATTGATAGGATTAGATCAGGAAGAAACGGAAAATATAAATTGCAAGCTTCAGAATCTACAAAAAGAGTTGGAGCAGATACAAGAGCATTTACAAAAAGCGCAGACGAGAGAGCAGACGATTCGTACGCTTGAATTGGCTGAAGCTGATTATATAAAGGTGCAGGAACAAGGTGAAAAAATTCAACAGGAGTGGGAAGGACAAAAGAAAAAGCAGGAAAATAGAGAGGAGCTGGAAGTAAAAATTGCTCAAATTCAGACACAGATATCGATTTATCAAGAACTAGAAGAAAAGAAAAAGAGAATAATAGAAAGAAAAAAATTTCTAAAAGAGGAGAAAGAAAGGTTACAAACGCAGGACATTGAAAGAGAAGAGTTACAAAAGCGTCTGAAGGATGATGAAAGCGAGAAAATACAATTGGAAAATGAGCCGGAACGGAAGACGGAATTACTGTTTCGAAAGGAAAAATTAGATTCTGAAAAAGAAGAACTAAAACAGGTTGTGGAAAATACAAAGAAGTATCATTTACTTTGTGGAAAGCTTTCCGAGATTCAGGAGCAGTATGTGGATAAAGCTCAGATTGCAAAGGAAAGAAAGACAGAGTATGATCTCGCATATCAGACATTTTTAGATGGACAGGCAGGGGTGCTGGCAAAGCATTTAAAAGAAGGAGAAGCGTGCCCAGTGTGCGGCTCCAAAGAGCATCCTAAGAAAGCTTGTGGTACGGAATATATCCCGTCACAGAAGGAACTGGAAGAAGTTAAGCGAAAATGGGAACAGGCAAGGAATCAGATGGAGGCTTCCAGCCAGGAGGCGGCTGAACTATTGGGAAAAGTAAATGCTCAAAAAGAACGGGCGGCGGATCAGAAGCAGATTGAGGAGCAAGAAAAAAGACTCACAGATGAAGAATACAAACTTCAAGAACAAATGAAAAGTAATAAGAAAAAGGTTGAAAGATATCAATTACTCCAAAATCAGATTCAGAAGATACAAGAGCAGATTACTACGAAACGTGAGGAACGAGAAAAAATATCTGGTCAGATTGCAGCTTTAAAAGCAGAGATAGATATGGAAAACAAACAGTTTGAAGAGCAACAGCAGAATCTTAGGTATGAAGACTGGAAACAGGCTGAGATAGAACTTCAGAACCTGCAGACAGTGAAAAGAAACAGCCGGGCGGAATATGAAGCAGCTCAGAAAAATCTGCAAAAATGGAATGGCGATATGCGAAAGCTAGAAGGGAAACTGGAGCAATGCAACAAGCAGCTTGAGAATCTCGGAGAATTTTTTGTGGAGCGCGAACAGGAAAAAAAGACAACATTAGTGGAACAAAGAGCTGATTATGAAAGAATGTTAAAAGAGCTTCAATTACGACTGGCGACAAATCAAAAAGCTCTTTTGAATATTGAACAGAAGTCGAAAGATATCATAGTTTTGGAACAAAAATGGGCGTTGGTGAAAGCACTGTCAAATACGGCAAATGGAAACATTTCCGGGAAAGAAAAGATCATGCTGGAAACTTATGTTCAGATGGCGTACTTTGAACGGATTTTACAGCGGGCAAACGTAAGATTTATGGTTATGTCGGAGGGACAATATGAACTCGCAAGAAGTGTTGTGGCTGGAAATAATCGAAGCCAGAGTGGTCTGGAACTAGATGTCATTGATCATTATAATGGCACAAGACGAAGCGTTAAGACATTGTCTGGAGGAGAGTCTTTCAAAGCTTCGCTTTCATTAGCGCTAGGGCTTTCGGATGAAGTTCAGTCAAGAGCCGGAGGAATCCGTCTAGATACGATGTTTGTGGACGAAGGTTTTGGCTCGTTGGACGAAGAATCACTGGAGCAGGCAATAAAAGCCCTGGCTGGATTGACGGAAGGCAATAAACTTGTTGGAATTATTTCTCATGTAGGAGAATTGAAGGAAAGAATTGACAGACAAATTATAGTGACAAAGGAAAAAGCCGGAGGAAGTCGGGCGGAGATTATTTGAAAGGAAATTGCTCAATCGTTTTGCAAAGAAAGAAGGTTGTTTGGTTCTATAAATTGAGGTAAGATAGATGTAACAACATGCGAGGGAGGCAAAGTGATGTTATATATTGGCGTTGATCTTGGAACTTCAGCGGTAAAATTGTTAATGATGGATGAAAACGGCAATATTCAGAAAATTGTATCAAAAGAATATCCATTATATTTTCCATACCCGGGCTGGTCAGAACAGAATCCACAGGATTGGTTTGCGCAGTCAATGGAAGGAATAAAAGAACTGACATCTGAATGCGATAAGAGTCAGGTGGCTGGCATCAGTTTTGGCGGACAGATGCATGGGCTGGTAGCACTGGATAAAGACGATCAGGTAATTCGTCCGGCAATTTTATGGAATGACGGAAGAACTGCAAAAGAGACTGACTATTTGAATCAGGTCATCGGAAAGGATAAATTATCCGAGTATACAGCGAATATTGCATTTGCAGGCTTTACAGCGCCAAAGATTCTCTGGATGAAGGAAAATGAACCGGAAAATTATAAAAAAATCGCAAAGATTATGCTGCCAAAAGATTATCTGGCTTACCGGCTTTCAGGTTCGTTTTGTACAGATATGTCAGATGCTTCGGGAATGCTTCTCATGGATGTGGAAAACAGATGTTGGTCAAAAGAAATGTTAGATATATGTGGTATTACAGAAGAACAGTTGCCAAAATTGCATGAAAGTTACGAAGTAGTAGGAACTTTACGGCCGGAAATCGCAGAAGAACTGAGATTTTCAGAAAATGTAAAGGTAATCGCAGGTGCTGGAGACAACGCAGCAGCGGCAGTCGGCACAGGAACGGTCGGAAACGGAAGATGTAACATTTCCCTTGGAACATCAGGAACAATCTTTATCTCCAGTGAAAAATTCGGAGTAGATAAGCATAATGCCCTTCATTCATTTGCGCACGCAGACGGACACTATCATTTGATGGGCTGTATGCTGAGCGCGGCGTCCTGTAATAAGTGGTGGAATGAAGAAATTCTCGGAACAAAAGATTATGCCGCAGAGCAGACGGACATAAAAAATCTTGGAGAAAACAGAGTTTTTTATCTTCCATATCTGATGGGAGAACGATCTCCACATAATGACCCAGACGCGAGAGCCATGTTTATCGGTATGTCCATGGACACAACAAGGGCAGACATGACACAGGCAGTGTTGGAAGGCGTAGCATTTGGGCTTCGCGATTCTCTGGAAGTGGCAAGAAGTCTTGGTATTCAGATTGACCGGACAAAGATCTGCGGTGGTGGTGTAAAAAGCCCACTGTGGAGAAAAATTATTGCAAATGTCATGAACTTAAAAGTAGATGTGATTGAAAGCGAAGAAGGTCCGGCACTTGGCGGTGCAATGCTGGCAGCAGTTGGATGTGGAGAATATCCAGATGTAGAAACGATTGCCGAAAAGCTTGTAAAAGTTGTGGATACAATTGAACCGGAACCAGAACTTGTAGCGAAATACGAAGAACGGTATCAGCAGTTCAGAAAATTGTATCCGGCAGTGAAAGGGTTGTTCTAGATAAATTCATTGTTTATAGTGTTTGAAGAAATTCCCGCAACGTTTTCTCGACAGAATCTGTCGTATGTGTTGCGTAATCAGCAACGCCGGTGGCAGCAGTCGTCATGGCATAGCTTGTGTTGGACAGCTGCAACATTTCCAGATCATTGTACTGATCTCCGAATGTGATACCATTCTTTGGATCCATGCCAAGGGAAGATACGATATTGGAAAGAGCAGAACCCTTGTTGGCATTCGGTGCAATGAAATCAATCCAGATATTTCCAGAGGTCACAATCTTGATCCGATCAGCGAAACGCTCTTGAAAATAGGCGCGAAGACGTTTTTCAGTTCCGTCAAAATCACATACGGCGATTTTGATAAAAGGTTCTTTGATATCACGTACATTTTGGACAACGTCCATGTCATAACCAACATCGTTACGGATATGATCGATGTAGTCAGAATCTTGTGAGTCGGTATATCCGGTTCGGGCTGTAGAAATTAAAGTGTGGCAATGACCATATTCTTTTGCAGCGTCTGCGATTTCATAGATGAGATCAGTATCAATATGTCCTAATGAGACGATCTTGCCATCATGTACACACATAGATCCATTTTCTGCAACATAGGAGATATCATCCTTCACAGGGGCAAATAGACGTTGGAGATTTTTGTACTGGCGGCCGCTGGCTGCAATAAAATGTATCCCATGTTCTTTTAACTGGCGGATAATGTCAAATAATTCTGGATTCAGAGTGGTTGCGTGACCATGAAGTAAAGTTCCGTCTACATCGCTGGCAATATATTGTATCATAATAGTTCCTTTCTTTCTGAGCTGTAAGATGATTAAAGTCAAGCACTTGCTTAAAAGTAAGCTTGTGTAAAAAATCTTATGTTATCTTTCTGTATTAATTGATGTACCTGTGTTGATAATAGAAATCTTATCTATTATAATATAAAAAGACGTCAAAGAAAAGACGACAATGAAAAGAGGAGGCTATAACGTCATGAAAATCGGAATTGGTAATGATCATGCTGCAGTAGACATGAAGAATCAGGTAGTAGAGTACCTGGAAGGAAAAGGATATGAAGTTGTGAACTTTGGTACAGATACATATGAGAGCTGTAATTATCCAGAGTACGGCGAGAAAGTCGGACGAGCTGTTGCAGCAGGAGATGTAGATCTTGGTATCCTGATCTGTGGTACAGGAGTTGGAATCTCTTTGGCAGCAAATAAAGTAAAAGGTGTTCGTGCAGTTGTTTGCTCAGAGCCATATTCTGCAAAACTTTCCAGACAGCATAACAATACCAATATTCTGGCATTCGGTGCCCGTGTAATCGGAATTGAGCTTGCAAAGATGATCATCGATGAATGGTTAAGCGCAGAATTCGAAGGCGGAAGACACCAGACCAGAGTAGATATGATTACAGCAATTGAGAATAAATAAGCAAAAAATAATCAGTAAAAATAATCAGTAAACAAAACTGTTGCTTTGTGAAGGATAATCTGACGAAGCAGCAGTTTTTTTGTTGCCAAGCATGCGACAAAAAGGTCCGGTGGACCTTTTTTAGCGCTATAAAAGTATTCGAAGGAAATTGCCAGTGAAAGTTTATCTGTGCAGAAAATTTTTTTAGAAATCTGTACATTTCCGCATTTTAGAAAAATCACCTATCTGATTTTTGAGTCATACTATAATATAAAAAGATTTTGAGGAATAAATATGCCATATTCTATGATGTTAGATAGTGGTCACGGGGGAAGTGATCCTGGAGCAGTTTATCGGGGGCGCCGTGAAAAAGATGATACATTAAGGCTGACGCTTGCAGTGGGAGAGATTCTTCAGGAAAATGGAATTGAGGTACTTTACACTAGGACAACAGATGTGTATTTGTCCCCATATGAGCGGGCGGTAGAGGCAAATCAGGCAGGAGTGGATTTTTTCCTGTCGATCCATCGAAACTCTTATCCGACAGATAATGAAGTAATGGGAGTGGAAAGTCTAATCTATGATTTGTCTGGACTTAAATATCAGATGGCTCAGGAAATCAATGAACAATTGGAGACGGTGGGGTTTGTAGATCTGGGGGTGAAAGCAAGACCGAATCTTGTAGTGTTGAAGCGGACACGGATGCCAGCTGTACTTGTAGAGGCTGGATTTATCAATTCAGATACGGATAATGAATTATTTGATTCTAATTTTCAGGATATTGCACAGGCAATTGCAACAGGAGTCCTGGATACATTGGAAAATGCCGGAGTTCTGAAAGAACCGGAAACGCTGGTGGAACAGACGAAGTACCGTATTCAGGTCGGACTGTTCCGGAACCGGAACAATGCAGCGAGGCAGCAGGAAACACTGGAAGACCGTGGATTTCCGGCATATATAGATCAATGGAAACAATATTACCGGGTGATTTCCGGAGAATATGATATGCTGGACGAAGCAGTGGCGGCACAGAGAAGACTTAAGAGAGCCGGATTTGAGACGCTCTTGATACAATAATCATTCAGGTACTCGCTTTGAGCCAACGCCCAGACTAAAATTGTTCAGGTGCTCATTCAGAGCCAGCCTCCCAACTAAAATTATTCAGATACTCGCCCAGAGCCCAACGTCCCAACTAAAAAGCAGTTGTGATGTGTGGCGTATCCGCCAGATAGAATTTTAAAAACAACTTTAAAAATGTAATTATTTTACAGTTGTTTTATAAAATTCTGCCTGGCTCTGAACGAGTACATTTTACAAAGATTTAGCATTTCTCTGTAAACTGATTTAACATGCAGTTCCTATAATGTACATGAAGAAAAGAAAGAGATGGTGCGGACCACATGAAGATGTGAGAGCATCTAAGATATCAGAGGTGCGCAGTAGAAGTATGTCATGCAATTGCATGACGTGCACCTCGCAGCAAGAATGCCGAGGCATTCTTGAAAGTTGTTTCATATGCAGGGAGGAATGAATATGAGATTTTTATGGGAAATGACAGGAAAAATATTTGGAGCGGAAACACAGGACGGAACATTTTTATCAGCAAATGTATTGCTGTGGAGTGTTACAACATTTATAGTTGGAATGTTCTTCTGCACGGCAATCGGAAAAATTGCATTGATTGACTGTATAGCAAATGTAATGTGTGTTGCTGTTTATGCCGGAGTGATCGGCGGAGTGATCGGTGGATTTTTATTCCTGATACACAGACATAACGGGAAACAGTTATAAGAGTTAAAAATTATAGAGGCTTAATAGAAGATATTTTGAATTACATTAAATGCTATAAAGAAAAGGCATGTTCTGAAATGAATTTTTAAGAACTTGCCTTTTCTTTTTAATTATTATGCATCTACAAAAACTGTTCGGAACAGAATTTGTAGATATGTTTACTTATTATTCATCAAAATCCTCATCGGACGCTGTCTTCTCCGGCAGGTATACATGAACCTGTTCAATCCGATTCTTATCCAAAGATTCGACAACTAGACGGATACCGTCTTCCGTTGTAATAGAATCTCCAAGTTCCGGAAGCCGGTCCAGATGCTCGATGATAAATCCACCGAGGGAATCATATTCTTCGGATTCCAGATTCAGTTCCAGACGGTCATTGAAGTCGTCCAGATTGACAGAGCCTTCTACCAGATATTCTTTGTCAGAAATTTTGTGAACAAAATCTTCTTCATTCTCGTCATATTCGTCATGAATTTCACCGACAATTTCTTCCAAGATATCTTCCAGTGTGATCAAACCGGAAGTTTCACCATATTCATCCAGAACAATTGCAATATTAAAGGATGCCTGACGCATCTCCACAAGAAGTTCGGAAATATTCTTATACTCATAAGTAAAATAAGCTTCTCGCATAATATCCCGGATATGGAATTCTTTTGTGTTTCCGTAATCGTAAAGCAACAAGTCCTTCATGTTAATTGTACCGATCACATTGTCGGTCGTATCTTCATAAATCGGCAGCCTTGTGAATTTATCTTCACGGAAAATGTCAATCAGCTCTTCATATGTGCAGTTTACATCTGCAAATGTTACGTGAACGCGGGGAACCATAACATCTTTTGCTTTTGCATCCCCGAGATCTACCACATTGTAAATCATTTCTTTCTCTTCAGATTCGATAACTCCGTCTTCATGGCTGACATTTACAATTGTACGAAGCTCGTTCTCGGTCATGGCGCGTTTGTGGTCGTTCGGATCTACACGTAAGATGAAAAGAACAACGTTGGTCAGACCATTGATAATGAAGATGAACGGTGTCATGATCTTCATAAATATATGGATGATTTGTGCGTATGCCAGAGATACTTTCTCGGCGTGGATAGTAGCCATTGTCTTCGGTGTAATCTCACCGAAAAGCAGAATCGCTACAGTTAAAATTCCGTTAGCGATTGCGACCAAGGAGCCTCCGAGACTGTAAGCCAGGGTTGTGGTCAGTGATGCAGCAGAAAGGTTCACGATGTTATTACCGATTAGTATAGCGGTCAGCATCTTTGAAGAATCATCCGTAATCTTTAATACAATTTTTGCGTTTTTGTTGCCTTCATCGGCAAGGTTGCGGATTCGAATTCGGTTTACTGTTGTAAGTGCAGTCTCCGCAGAAGAAAAGAAAGCAGATAGTGCTAACAGTACAATCAGTACAATAAATAGTATAGTATCATTCGAGTCCAATGATAAATCACTCCTTTTTGATAATTGTGTAATTAAGAGTAATATACAGCATTTACGGAGATTTTGCAAGAAGAAAGGAAGTATCGGAGAACGTAAATGAGACAAGATGCCTAAAGTGTATCGGTAAACATTGAACTTGTGGCTTTTTTATTGTATGATAAGAATATTCTTTGCGGTGCTTAGAATAACTTTCAGTATAGGAGCAGATTTTTATGAATCAGAACTTTTATGATAAATTGAACAATGTGATAGCAAAGGATAGCATTTTGATCGATGAGCCGATGAGCCGTCACACTACATTTCGTGTGGGCGGACCGGCAGATTTTTTCGTGACACCAAAGGCGAAGGAAGAAGTAAGAGATGTGATCCGTATCTGTAAAGAAGCAGGAATGCCGTATTATATTATAGGAAATGGAAGTAATCTTCTTGTGTCTGATGCAGGATACCGCGGTGTGATCGTTCAGATTTATAAGGAAATGAATGAAGTGAAGGTAGAAGGTGATCTTGTAAAGGCACAGGCTGGAGCATTGCTTTCAGGAATCGCGGCTAAAGCGCTGGGGGCAGAGCTTTCAGGTTTTGAATTTGCTTCTGGAATTCCGGGGACAATCGGAGGTGCCTGTGTGATGAATGCAGGAGCCTACGGCGGAGAGATGAAGGATGTACTGGAATTTGTGACAGTGCTTACAGGTGAAGGTAAGATTATAGAACTGGGCCGTAATGAACTGGAGCTTGGATACCGCACTAGTGTGATTGCGAAGAAAGGTTATATTGTGCTTGGGGCGGTGTTGAAGCTTGAGCGCGGAGACGGAGAGAAGATCAAAACTTATATGGATGAGCTGAAGGAGAAGCGTGTGACGAAACAGCCGTTGGAATATCCAAGTGCCGGAAGTACGTTTAAGCGTCCGGAAGGATATTTTGCAGGAAAACTGATTGAGGATGCCGGACTTCGGGGATTTCAGGTCGGAGGAGCACAGGTGTCCGAAAAGCACTGTGGTTTTGTGATCAACCGGGATCATGCGACGGCAGCAGATATTATGGAACTGATGAGACAGGTACAGATCCGTGTGAAGGAGAATTCCGGCGTGGATCTGGAACCGGAAGTGAAGAGATTAGGGGACGAATAAGATGAGACTTGTAATTGTGACTGGAATGTCCGGTGCCGGAAAAAGTACAGCACTTAAGATGCTGGAAGATATGGGATATTTTTGTGTGGATAATCTGCCGGTCCCATTGATTCCGAAATTTGCAGAACTTCTGGCGGTGCCGGGTACGGAGATGAATAAAGCAGCTCTTGGAGTAGATATCCGGAGCGGACAGAGCTTTCAGGAGCTTGCGAATGTACTGAAAGTTCTGGATGAAGGCGGCTGCCAGTATGAGATCCTTTATCTGGAATCCAGCGATGATGTACTTGTAAAGAGATATAAAGAGACGAGACGTTTTCATCCGCTGGCAGGTAGTGACGGACGTGTGGAAGATGGTCTGAAGAGAGAACGAGAACTTCTTGGATTCCTGAAGAAAAAAGCGGATTATCTTGTAGATACCAGTCATATGCTTACAAGAGAACTGAAAGCAGAGCTGAACAAGATATTTGTCCAGAACAAGGAATATAAGAACCTTTACATTACGGTGTTGTCATTTGGCTTTAAGTATGGAATTCCGAATGATGCAGATCTGGTGTTTGATGTACGTTTTCTGCCAAATCCATATTATATAGAAGAGTTACGTCCTATGAGTGGAAATGATCAGCCGGTCAGAGACTATGTGATGAATAACGACACAGCAAAACAGTTCTTGACAAAGCTTACGGATATGGTAGAATTTCTCATACCGAATTACATTTCCGAGGGAAAGACACAGCTTGTGATCGGAATTGGATGTACGGGAGGAAAGCATCGTTCCGTTACACTGGCAAATGAATTGTATGAGGCGCTGAAAAAAACAGACAGCTATGGAGTTCGCATTGAGCACCGTGATATCGGAAAAGATGCGATCACGAAGGCAAAATAGGTGAGTATCATGTCGTTTTCGGGGAAAATAAAAGAAGAACTCGCAGAGCATGTCGCGAAAGCACGGCATTGTAATCTGGCAGAACTGACTGCGATTTTACATATGTGCGGGGAATTTGAAGAAGATAAAAATGGTATATGTACGATTAGATTCCGATCAGAAAATTATCTGGTAGCGAGAAAGTGCTTTACATTAATGTCAAAAACATTTAATATAGAAGCTGACATCGTAGTCCGAAAGAATATGACGAATGGAAGCACAAGTTATTTTATGCGTTGGGCAGGAGAGGAACTGTTGGCGGTAAAGAATGCACTTGTGCAGGCTGTATGCTGTAAGCGTGCTTATATCAGGGGGGCATTCATTGCAGCAGGATCGATGAGTGATCCGAGCAAGTCTTATCATTTTGAGATTGTGTGTGGGGAACTTGCACAGGCAGAGTATGTGAGAGATATGATCAACAGCTTTGACCTGGATGCTAAGATCGTAACGCGTAAGAAGACATTTGTCGTATACTTGAAAGAAGGATCCCAGATTGTGGATGTCCTGAACATTATGGAAGCGCACATCGCCCTCATGGAACTTGAGAATGTCCGCATTTTGAAGGAGATGCGCAACTCAGTGAATCGAAAAGTTAATTGTGAGACAGCGAATATCAACAAGACCGTATCGGCGGCCGTAAGGCAGATGGAAGATATTGTGTATGTCAGAGATACAGTTGGCTTGGATTATTTACCGGAAGGATTAAGAGACGTTGCCCTTACACGGCTTGAGAATCCGGATGCAACTCTGAAAGAGCTGGGGAGTCTTATGGCAGACCCGGTTGGAAAATCAGGGGTGAATCACCGGCTGAGAAAGATTAGCGAGATAGCAGATAAGTTAAGGGGTTAGTTTAAGGAGGATTTATATGATTAAGAAACCTGTTACACTTCGGTCAGACCTGGACATGGAGTCCAGACCAATCGCACATCTTGTGCAGGAGGCAAGTCAGTATGACAGTACGGTGTACATTGAGATGGACAACATGAAGATTAATGCCAAAAGTATTATGGGGATGATGGCATTACAGTCACACCAGCCGGGAAAAGGAACCAACCTTACTCTCATTGCTGAGGGAGACGACGAGGAGCAGGCTGTAAGTGGAGTGGAATCATTTCTGCTTGCACAGTAATCAATAACATACATAGATAATTGAGGAATCGAAAGAGGGCATCTCACATGCCCTCTTTTTGGAATATATTGTAAAACCATGGAGGAAATGTCAGATGAAAAAGCTTCTATTTGTATACAATCCACGTGCAGGAAAAGAGATGCTAAAGCCAAGATTGTCAGATGTTCTTGATATCTTTGTGAAAGCGGGATATGAAGTGACAGTGCATCCGACACAGGCATACAGGGACGCTTATTATCAAATCAAGGAATACGAAGTTGGCAAATATGATCTGATTGCGTGTAGCGGTGGAGATGGAACGATTGACGAGGTTGCGACTGGAATGATGAAGCGCCGTGAGATGGGAAAAGATGTTGTTCCGGTAGGATATATTCCGGCAGGAACGACGAATGATTTTGCCAAGAGTCTGCACATTCCGAGAAAACCCCTTGCGGCAGCAGACAATGCGGTGAAGGGAGTTCCATTTCCGTGCGACATTGGAAAGTTCAATGACAGCGTATTTGTTTATATTGCAGCATTTGGAATTTTTACAGATGTGTCCTACGAGACAGATCAGGCAGTGAAAAATGTACTTGGTCATATGGCGTATATATTGGAAGGTGCAAAGAGAATCTTTAACATTCCTTCCTATAAAATTAAGGTGGAGCATGACGGGGAAGTTATCGAGGACGAATTTATCTTCGGTATGGTGACGAATTCTCGTTCCGTTGGCGGCTTTTCTAATATGGTCGGGAAAAATATAGTATTTGACGACGGACTGTTTGAAGTGACACTGATCAAGACCCCGAAGAATCCAATTGCTTTGCAGGAGATTATTGCAGCACTCCTGATCGAGCAGGTGGATACAAAGCATATGTACACATTTAAGACAAAAAAAATTACCTTTGATTCTGTTGAAGAGATTCCGTGGACACTGGATGGAGAGTTCGGCGGAGAACAGGATTATGTGGAAATCGAGAATGTTCAGAAGGCAATGGAGATTATGGTTCCGGAGAATCATGTACTGGAGCTGAGCGAGCAGAAAAATAAAATAGAAAGAGATTAAATAAGTGGAGACTAGAGAAAAATTTTCATCAAGACTGGGATTTATATTAATGTCCGCAGGCTGTGCAATTGGTCTGGGAAATGTATGGAGATTCCCGTATATCACAGGAGTGTACGGAGGAGGAGCATTTGTGCTTCTGTATCTGTTCTTTCTTTTGATTTTAGGACTTCCGATCATTGTTATGGAGTTCGCGGTTGGCCGTGGAAGCCAGAAGAGTATTGCAAAGTCTTTCAATGAACTGGAACCAAAAGGAAGTAAATGGCACATTTACCGCTATTTCGGAATTGCAGGTAATTATCTGCTGATGATGTTCTATACGACAATCGGCGGCTGGATGCTCGCATATTTCGTAAAGATGGTAAAAGGAGATTTCGTAGGAGCTGACACAAAGCAGGTGGAGGCGATTTTTGGAGAACTGACTTCTAACAGAAATGAAATGCTGTTCTGGATGATTTTGATTTCCGTGCTGGGGCTTATAGTGTGTTCTATGGGACTTCAAAATGGTGTCGAAAAAATGACAAAATTCATGATGTCCAGTTTGTTTGTAATTATGTTAATATTGGTCGTTCGTGCAACGACACTGGATGGTGCGGTAGATGGATTGAAGTTCTATCTGCTTCCGGATTTTGGTAAGATGGCCGAAAATGGATTTAAAGAAGCGGTGTTTGCGGCAATGGGACAATCATTCTTTACTTTAAGTGTCGGAATTGGTGCACTGGCAATCTTTGGAAGTTATATTGGAAAAGAGAGAAGATTGACTGGAGAGGCAATCAGCATCACCGTTCTGGATACGGTTGTAGCGCTTGTTGCAGGTCTGATCATATTTCCATCCTGTTTTGCATTTGATGTAAACCCGGGTCAGGGACCAGGACTTGTATTTGTGACACTGCCAAATGTATTCCGTGAGATGGCTGGCGGAAGAATCTGGGGAGCTCTGTTTTTCCTGTTCATGTCGTTTGCAGCATTTTCCACGATCATCGCAGTGTTCCAGAATATTATCCAATTCGCAAGAGATATGTGGGGGATTTCTTTGAAGAAATCTGTTCTTATTAATGGAGTTCTGCTGATTCTTCTTGCGGTGCCTTGTGTGCTTGGAATGACAGACTGGGCAGGATTCTCTATAGGTGGAAAGAGTATTATGGATATCGAGGATTTCCTTGTAAGTAATAACCTTCTGCCGATTGGATCACTGGTATATCTTTTGTTCTGTATGACAAGATATGGCTGGGGATGGGATAATTTCATAAAAGAAGCAAATACCGGATCCGGAGTGAAATTCCCGACACATAAAGCCATCCGGTTTTACCTGACATTTATCCTGCCGCTGATCGTGCTGTTTATATTTGTGCAGGGTTATTGGGGCTTGATCGCAGGATAGGACATAAAAAACGTAGTTTTAGATTACGATGTCGTACAAACAATGGTTTTGCGCCGACCGAAACGGAGTGTAGACTTGCAGAGGTGCGCAGTAGAAGTATGTCATGCAATTGCATGACGCGCACCTCGCAGCAAGAAAGCCAATACACCGAAAGCCGAATATGATTTCCAGTATAAAGGTGCATCGGAATGTCAGATGCGTCCCTACAAAATGTCGGAATTTGATGAAAAAATAAAAAAGCTTAAAAAAATTGAAAAAAGTGCTTGCATTCTTGGGAAACCTTTGCTATACTAAGCAAGTACCGAACGCGAGGGTACAGAAAAAACATAAAAAACTGATATGGCTCCGTGGTCAAGCGGTCAAGACGCTAGCCTCTCACGCTGGAATCAGGGGTTCGATTCCCCTCGGAGTCACTAAGATCCACAGATTGTTCTGTGGATTTTTTTTGTCGTATCCGTGATGAAACGAAGTCTGAGGAGTATTCACCTGGGAAGGATATTTTACAAAAGTATTAGTCCAGAAAACGGAAATGACTTATTTGAAATATAAAAAGGCGTAGAATTTAATTGTTAAAAATATGACGAAAATACCTCCGGATTGGCCGAATTTTTTGACAAAATCACATGTCTCCAGATACTTGTCATTTAGAATGTTATGGTCTATAATGAGGAAAGCAAAGGTAACAATTTAAATGGAGGAATTTAACATGTTAGTATCAGCAAAAGAAATGCTTGAAAAAGCAGTAGAAGGCCACTATGCAGTAGGGCAGTTTAACATCAATAATCTGGAGTGGACAAGAAGTGCGCTTCTTGCAGCAGAAGAGGTAAAATCTCCAATTATCCTTGGTGTATCTGAGGGCGCAGGAAAATGGATGACAGGATTCAAGACAGTTTCTGCTATGGTACAGGCCATGATCGAAGAACTGAATATCACAGTTCCGGTAGCATTACATCTTGACCATGGTACATACGAAGGATGTTATAAGTGTATAGAGGCAGGATTCTCCTCTATTATGTTCGACGGATCACACTATCCGATCGAGGAGAACATTGAGAAGACGCGTGAACTTGTGAAAGTCTGCAATGAGAAAGGAATTTCTCTTGAAGCAGAGGTTGGTTCTATCGGTGGAGAAGAGGATGGCGTAGTCGGAATGGGCGAGTGCGCAGATCCTAAGGAATGCAAGATGATCGCTGATCTCGGTGTTACAATGCTGGCAGCAGGAATCGGTAATATTCATGGAAAATATCCTGCAAACTGGCAGGGACTCAGCTTTGAGACTCTTGATGCAGTTCAGCAGTTAACTGGAAAACTTCCGCTCGTTCTTCACGGTGGTACAGGTATTCCGGATGATATGATTAAAAAGGCAATCAGTCTCGGTGTTGCTAAGATCAATGTAAATACAGAGTGCCAGCTTTCATTTGCAGAAGCTACACGTAAATACATTGAGGCAGGAAAGGATCTGGAAGGAAAAGGATACGATCCACGTAAACTTCTCAAACCAGGTGCAGATGCAATTATTGAAACTGTCAAAGAAAAGATGGAATTATTTGGCTCAGTTGGTAAGGCTGAATAAAGATTTAATTTATACTTGCCTTTTTCAGACGATTGGGTTATACTAACTGACATAGACAGAACAAAGGCGTTCCAATGTTGAATTGGAGTGCCTTTTCTGTATATATAAAAATAGTAATTGTTTAGTATTTGACAAACGGCGAGTATAAGAAAGAATATGGTATTGAATGATTACAATTTAAAATAAGTGAAAGAGAGGAAAGCAGGATATGAGCGAGCGTTTTAATGTAGCAGACATTTTCGGAGAAGATGTATTTAATGACACTGTTATGCAAGAGCGCCTTCCGAAAAAAGTATACAAGGATTTGAAGAAGACGATCGAGGAAGGAAAAGAATTAGACCTTGCCACAGCTGATGTCATCGCACATGAGATGAAAGAGTGGGCAATTGAGAAGGGAGCTACACATTATACGCACTGGTTCCAGCCACTGACAGGTGTAACTGCTGAGAAGCATGATTCATTCATTTCCGCACCGCTTCCGAGTGGAAAGGTTCTTATGAGCTTTTCAGGAAAAGAACTGATCAAAGGAGAGCCGGATGCATCTTCATTCCCGTCCGGAGGACTTCGTGCAACATTTGAAGCACGTGGATATACAGCATGGGATTGTACATCACCGGCATTTGTAAGACATGATGCAGCAGGTGCTACACTTTGTATCCCAACTGCTTTCTGTTCTTATACAGGAGAGGCACTGGATCAGAAGACACCACTTCTTCGTTCTATGCAGGTAATCAATGAACAGTCATTGAGATTACTTCGTCTCTTTGGAAATACAACAGCTAAGAAGGTAACACCTTCTGTTGGACCTGAGCAGGAATATTTCTTAGTAGATGCTGAAAAGTTCATGCAGAGAAAAGATTTGATCTATACAGGACGTACACTTTTCGGAGCAATGCCTCCAAAAGGTCAGGAGCTGGATGATCATTATTTTGGAACAATCCGCCAGAGAATTGCAGGATTTATGAAAGATGTAAATGAACAGCTCTGGAAAGTTGGAGTTTCATCAAAGACACAGCATAATGAGGTTGCACCGGCACAGCATGAGCTTGCACCAATCTATGCTGAAGCAAATGTAGCTTTGGATCACAACCACCTTGTAATGCAGACGTTAAAGAGAGTTGCATGTCAGCATGGTATGAAGTGTCTGCTTCACGAGAAACCATTTGCAGGAGTTAATGGATCTGGTAAACATGACAACTGGTCACTGATAACGAATGATGGAAAGAATCTTCTGGATCCAGGTGATACACCTCATGAGAATATCCAGTTCTTACTTGTACTTACATGTATTTTGAAAGCTGTTGATGAGCACGCAGATCTTCTTCGTGAGTCTGCAGCTGATCCGGGAAATGATCACAGACTTGGAGCAAATGAGGCTCCACCGGCAATTGTATCTGTATTCCTTGGAGAGCAGCTTGAGGATGTCCTGAATCAGTTGATCAGCACAGGAGAAGCTACACATAGTCTTGCAGAGGGAATCCTTAAGACAGGTGTAGATACACTTCCGGATTTCACAAAAGATGCTACAGACCGTAATAGAACATCACCATTTGCGTTTACAGGTAATAAATTTGAGTTCCGTATGGTAGGATCTCGTGATTCTATTGCCGGACCGAACGTTGTACTTAACACAATCGTAGCAGATGCATTTGCAGAGGCATGTGATGTATTGGAGAAAGCAGATGACTTTGATCTTGCAGTACATGATCTGATCAAGAAATATGCGACAGAGCATCAGAGAATCGTATTCGGTGGAAATGGATACTCTGACGAGTGGGTTGCAGAGGCTGAGAGACGTGGACTTCCGAACATCAAGTCTATGGTAGAAGCTATCCCGGCACTGACAACAGATAAAGCAATTAACCTTTTTGAGAAATATAAAGTATTTACAAAGGCAGAGCTTGAGTCCCGTGCCGAGATCAAATACGAGAACTACTCAAAGGCAATCAATATTGAAGCTCGCACAATGATCGATATGGCTACAAAACAGATCATTCCTGCAGTTATCAAATATACAAAAGAACTTGCAGATACAATCAATGCTGTAAAGGCAGCAGGTGCAGACGTTTCCGTACAGTCTGAGCTTCTGACAGAGATTTCGGCTCTTCTTGTAGAGAGCAAGAGCGCTCTGAAAGCTTTAACAGAAGTTACAGAGAAAGCTGCAGAGATGGAAGAAGGAGAAGAGCAGGCCAGATACTATCACTTCACAGTTGTTCAGGCTATGGCTGCGCTTCGTTCACCAGTTGACAAACTTGAGATGATCGTAGATAAAGAAGCATGGCCAATGCCTTCCTACGGAGATCTGATGTTTGAAGTATAAGATAAATGTTCCGATAGCAGAGTACATGAGATTGTAGACTGCGGAAACTTTAGAAAGAATTAAGGATTTTATAAGGACCTTGGACTTGGAATGGACACATCTTTGTGCTATTCTAGGCTCAAGGTCTTTTTCTATGGCATTTGAGTAATGTTGTATGGAGTAGAGATGCATTGTGGATCTTTAAATAATAAAGTGTGAAGGTGTCTGGCGCGTTCGTGATACATAATAGAAAAGATTAAGTGTTAATATTAGATATAAGAGATTAAGGAAGGAGATGGAAGATATGACAAAAAATGAATTCCTGGAGGGGCTTAGAAAGGCTCTTGGTAATGATCTGGATCGTGAGACTGTGCAGGAAAATGTTGCATATTATGATGGGTATATCAGTGTTCAAGTGAATATTGGAAGAACAGAAGAAGAGGTGACCGCGGAGCTTGGCGATCCGTGGGTAATCGCGCAGACAATTATTGATGCGGAGGAAGCAAAGCGGGGCACGGGCAGAAATGCTGGAAGTTCCTATACTACTGCTAATAGTGGATTCAGTGATCCGGTATATGGAGATGGCGGGGATTATACACGCGAGGATTATTATGATCAGAATCAGGGATATCAGACACATGTGCACACATTTGGCTTTGATACCTGGTGGAAAAAGCTGTTGCTGATACTTGGAATTATTGGGATTATCGTGCTTGTAGTATCGATTGTTGGAGGAATTATAAGCCTTCTGGCACCGATTTTGATTCCGCTTGTGATCATTATGCTGATTATCAGACTGATTGGAGGAAGCGGCCGGCGATGGTAAGCGAGACAGGCAGCCATATAAATATGATTTATATATAGAAAATATATGAAATAAGAAACAGATATTCCGACAGGGTTAAAATCAAGCCTGCCAGAATATCTGTTTTTGTTTGGGAAAATAGGGCAAAATAAAAGACTGATAGGGGAGCTATCAGTCTTTTGAGGGGAGTATAAATAATTAATAAGGGGTTGTAGAAAGTTGTGCTTCCTACGAATTCAAGTATAATATAGGAATTTCTAAAAAGCAAGATAAAAATGAAAAATCTTAAAAAAACCTTAAGTTGAGATTAAGATGCAAAAATATAAAAAATAAAACTATTTTACATCACATAAAATTCGGATGCCGGGACATACTAATTTTGCAGCAAAAAAGATTAGGAGGAATTAATATGGCTAAGAATTACAGTTCATCAAACAAAAACAGTTACGGCGAGGATGGTTACAACTCAACAAACAAGAACAAAACAAATTCAAGTATGGGGGATAAAAACGCATCTAACAAGACTTCAAACAAGAATGCAAAGAATTCTTCAAACAAGAATGCATCTAACGCATCTGACCGCAACTGTCATGATGAGAGTGACAGATACTAATCAGAGCTGATGATCAGCGTGGTTTGCAGGTATACTGTGAATTTTGCTGGCGACCGGGGCATGCCATAAGGCATGTCCCGGTCTGTGTTGCCGGGCATATGAAGTGATAATGATCGAGAAAATGCCTGAGATATTTGAAAATATTTTTTTTTAAATATTTTTTGTTGAGTCTGACTTACGGAAATGATTGACAGTGCCCGGTAATAAAAGTAATATGAAAGAAAAACTTTTTTAATGCAAATGATGATTTGGAGAGATATATGAGAAGAATGGAATTGATTGCTCCGTGCCATTTTGGACTGGAAGCAGTGCTAAAACGTGAAATTATAGACCTTGGATATGAGATTTCGGAAGTGGAAGACGGAAGAGTCACATTTATCGGAGATGAGGAGGCTGTATGTCGTGCAAATGTGTTCCTGCGTACGGCAGAACGTATTCTCATTAAGGTGGGGAGCTTTAAAGCAACAAGCTTTGAAGAGCTGTTTGAGGCAACGAAGAGCCTTCACTGGGAAGAATATATTCCGAGAAACGGAAAATTCTGGGTTGCGAAAGCTGCTTCGATAAAAAGTAAGCTGTTCAGCCCGTCAGATATTCAGTCTATTATGAAAAAAGCGATGGTACGCAGACTTCAGGAGTATTATGGCATTGAATGGTTCCCGGAGGATGGAGCATCTTACCCGGTACGTGTATTTTTAATGAAAGACATTGTGACAATTGGAATTGATACTTCAGGGGTATCTTTACATAAACGTGGATATCGAGAAGTGTCTGGAAAAGCGCCGATTACAGAAACGTTGGCGGCATCACTTATTATGCTGACACCTTGGAATAAAGACCGGATTCTGGTAGATCCATTTTGTGGAAGTGGAACATTTCCGATTGAAGCGGCTATGATGGCAGCCAATATTGCTCCAGGAATGAATCGTTCTTTTACAGCTGAATCTTGGATGAATATTATACCGAAAAAGGTCTGGTATGACACGATTGATGAGGCAAATGATTTGATTCAGGATGATGTCGAGGTGGACATTCAGGGATACGATCTGGACAGTTCTGTAATTAAGATCGCAAGACGCAATGCCAGAGAGGCGGGAGTGGATCATCTGATACATTTTCAGGAAAGAGACGTCAAAGACTTGCATCACCCGAAAAAATATGGTTTTGTGATTACCAATCCACCGTATGGTGAACGATTGGAGGATAAAAAGGATCTTCCGGCCCTTTACAGAGCATTTGGTGAGAGCTTTAAGCATTTGGACAGCTGGTCTGCCTATATGATAACTTCTTATGAAGAAGCTGAACGATATTTTGGACGCAAGGCGGATAAGAATCGTAAGATTTATAATGGAATGTTGAAGACCTATTTCTATCAGTTCCTTGGACCGAAACCGCCAAAAAAGCCGAGGGAAAAGTAGGAAAAGCCAGAGGAGAATTGAAGATGGACACAATTATATTTGCGACAGGTAACAAAAATAAAATGATAGAGATCCGTATGATTCTAGCAGATCTTGGCTGCAAGATCTTGTCCCAGAAAGAAGCCGGAATCCAGGCGGATGTAGTAGAGGATGGACAGACATTTGAAGAAAATGCGTTAATTAAGGCGACGACGATCGCGGATATTGCACGGAAGATGCCAGAGTATAAAAATGCAGTTGTTCTAGCAGATGATTCCGGGCTGGAAATCGATGCGCTGAATAAAGAACCGGGAATCTATTCGGCACGCTATATGGGTGAGGATACGTCTTATGATATTAAGAACCAGGCGTTGATAGACCGGCTTGAGGGAGTGCCGGATGAGAAGCGTACAGCAAGATTTGTATGTGCGATAGCGGCGGCGCTTCCAGACGGAAGTACGGAAGTTGTACGAGGAACGATGGAAGGTCGTATTGGTTATGAGATCACAGGGGAAAATGGATTCGGATATGATCCGATCTTTTATCTGCCGCAGTTTGGCTGCAGCAGTGCGGAACTTGAACCGGAGAAGAAAAATGAACTGAGCCATCGCGGAGAAGGACTTCGCAAAATGCGCAAAGTATTGGAAGAAAAGCTGGAAAGCAAATAGAAGATATGACCAGACGAAAGAAAAGGCAGCTAGAAGAATACAGTAAAAGAAAAGACAGGAAGACAAAAGAAATATGAAAATTGTGATAGTAAGTGATACACATGGTTCCAGAAAGAATATTGAAAATGTTTGTGAGTGTAATCCGGATGCGGATATGCTGATCCATCTTGGTGATGTGGAAGATGATGCAGATTACATAGAAGCTATTTTTGAGTGTCCAACGCATATTGTGGGTGGAAACAATGATTTCTTTTCAAGACTTCCGAGGGAGGAAGAATTTGAACTGGAAGGACATCATATCTTTATTACGCATGGACATGCATATTATGTCAGCATGGGAGAGGCGCATTTGCAGGAAGAAGCACGCCGCAGAGGTGCGGATATTGTGATGTATGGGCACACACATGTGCCGGCACTTACAATAGACGCTGATCTTGTGACGCTGAATCCGGGCAGCCTGACTTATCCGAGGCAGCAGGGACGACAAGCTACCTACATGGTGATGAAATTAGAAAAAGGAAAACAGCCTGAAGTAGAGCTTAAAACTGTGTAAAGATATGAACTCAATAAGTCTGGAAAGCCCGATTTTACGGGCTTTCCGAAGTATGGAAGATACTTTGAAGAATTTTTTTGAAAAAAGTTTAAAAAAGTTGTTGACATATAGAGGGGGCTTATGTATAATACTATTTGTGTCACGGAGATAACGACACGGAAACAAAAAACGGGGTGTGGCTCAGCTTGGCTAGAGCGCCTGGTTTGGGACCAGGAGGTCGCAGGTTCGAATCCTGTCACCCCGATTGATATGCGGGTGTAGTTCAATGGTAGAACACCAGCCTTCCAAGCTGGATACGTGGGTTCGATTCCCATCACCCGCTTTCTTGAAGCCTAAAAGCTTTGAGAGATAGTTCTAATAGAGCTAGATTGAGTCTGTAGCTCAGCTGGATAGAGCAACGGCCTTCTAAGCCGTAGGTCGAGGGTTCGAATCCCCCCAGGCTCGTTAGAACCACAGAAAATAGAATAGTGCTAAGTGTACTAAGTTGGACAAGCATAGTTCGATAAGTGTATATGGTGGGTATGGTGCAGTTGGTTAGCGCGCCAGATTGTGGTTCTGGATATCATGGGTTCGAGTCCCATTACCCACCCTTTTTTATTTTATTGGGCTATCGCCAAGCGGTAAGGCACAGGACTTTGACTCCTGCATTCGTTGGTTCGAATCCAACTAGCCCAGTTTTTATGGGCGTGTAGCTCAGGTGGTAGAGCACTTGACTTTTAATCAAGTTGTCCGGGGTTCGAATCCCCGCACGCTCACTGTGAATATAACGCAAACTTAATGAGAATTAGGTATTGCGTTTTTATTTTCTTATGCGGATGTGGCGGAATTGGCAGACGCGCTAGACTTAGGATCTAGTGTCCCCGACGTGCAGGTTCAAGTCCTGTCATCCGCATTTTTATGCAAAACCTCGGAATAATAATTTCTGAGGTTTTTTGCGTTGACGAGTTTATAAAAAATATAGTATGATTACTAAAAATAGTAGAGAACAAAAGAATTGATAAAGGAGAGACATATGCAGAGAACGAAAAAGATAACCGCATTTGTACTTGCGATTGCTCTTTGCGTGGGGATGCTGCAGACACTTGGGGTGAATGCAAAAGCCGCGGACACGGGTAAACATATGGACGTATTATTTACACATGATACGCATTCGCATCTGAACAGTTTTTCTACGATCGTTGATGGAAAACAAGAAGAGGTCGGAGGATTTGCAAGGCTCAAGACTTTAATTGACGAGCAGAAAGAAAAAAATCCGGATACGCTCTATCTGGATGGTGGAGATTTTTCTATGGGAACGTTGATCCAGACGGTGTATGAGACAGAGGCGGCAGAGCTTCGTATGCTAGGCTATCTTGGATGTGATGTGACGACCTGGGGAAATCATGAGTTTGACTATCGTTCCAGTGGACTTGCTAATATGCTGAATACTGCAAAGGCTTCCGGTGAAAATGTTCCGTCACTGGTCGTTTGTAATGTGGACTGGAGCGCTATGGAGAAAGCGGGCTTAACGGAAGGACAGCAGCAGATTAAAGATGCATTTGAGAACTACGGAGTGAAAGATTATGTAGTTGTACAGAAAGGTGATGTCAAAATAGCAGTTTTTGGTGTATTTGGTAAAGATTCGCTGGATTGCGCGCCAACATGCGAACTGCTTTTTGAAGATCCGATCGAGGCTTCTAAGAAGACGGTGGAAGAGATTAAGAAAAATGAGGACGTGGATATGATTGCCTGCGTATCTCATAGTGGTACCGTGGAAGATGAAGATAAATCTGAAGACGAGATTCTTGCGAAAAATGTGCCGGATATAGATTTGATTATCAGCGGACACACACATACACAATTAGATGAGCCGATTCAGCACGGAGATACTTATATTGTTTCCTGTGGAGAATATGGAAGAAATCTTGGAACGATTTCTATGACGCAGAAAGATGATGGACGCTGGGACGTGGATACTTACGAGTTGATTCCGGTTACGGATGAGATAAAGGCGGATGCTGCAACACAGGAGCGGATTGATGAGCTGATGGAGACGGTTGATACGAATTATCTGTCACATTTTGGATATACAAAAGATCAGATTCTTGCGGAAAATGATATTGAATTCAGCAGTGTGGACGATATGTATAATGAGCATGAGGAGCTGAATCTCGGAGACATCATGTCTGATGCATATGTGTATGCGGTGGAAAATTCCGAGTACTATGACGGTGATCCGGTCGATGTGGCGGTTGTTCCGAGCGGAACAGTACGTGATACTTATACAAAAGGGGATGTCACGGTCGAACAGGTCTACAATTCATTTTCACTTGGAATTGGGAAGGATGGGCTGGCGGGTTATCCGCTGATCAGCGCTTATCTGACAGGAAAAGAATTGAAACTTGTGGCGGAAATTGATGCGTCTGTTTCAGATTTTATGACGATTGCCAGACTTTATTGTAGCGGTCTTAACTTTACATACAATCCGCATCGCATGATACTCAATAAAGTGACAGATTGCTATCTGATGGAAGCGCAGGGGGAAGGAAACAGAGAAGAGATAGAAGATGACAAGCTGTATCATGTGGTGACAGACCTATATACAGGGCAGATGCTCGGTGCTGTCATGGACACATCTTATGGACTGCTGTCTATTACGCCGAAGGACAAAGATGGAAATCCAATCGAAAACCTGGAAGATCAGGCAATTATGGAAGGCAATCAGGAGCTGAAAGCATGGGCTGCTATTGCCAGATATATGGAGTCCTTTGATGATACAGATGGTGATGGTATTGCAAATGTGTCGGAATATTATAATGAAAAACACGACCGCAAGGTTGTGGAAGACAGCTGGAATATTATTGATCTTGTAAAACACCCGAATAAATTTTTGGCTATCATAGCGGGCATTTTTGTACTTGTAATTGTGCTGATTATTTTGCTCATATTGCTGGTTAAAAAAATTGTGCGGAAGATAAAAAATAATTAAATGAAATAGATTTAAATGATAGACTAAACTAAGAAAAACCACCCTCTAAACTTTTGACGAGTTGGGTGGTTTTTCTATAATTACTTAACTAACGAAGTTTATAAAAGATACAGTTTTGAATCTTATCTTACTATAATTTTCCTGACCACACAGCTTACTACTCCTGCAATGCACAGCGGCAGTAGTGTGGCTTTCAGCCCACCGTAAATAGACAGTCCGCCTTGTACACCGGTAAGCCAGCTTGGAGAACTTGGAATCAGGTGACTGAACATGGCGGCCAGATAGGAACCGGCGTAAATGATAACAAAGGACAAAAGCCCGCGCCCGGTATCCAGGCGGTTGTTGTGCCTGCTTCTGGCGCGTGTGCGGCTGGCAGCCCAGAAGAAGTTGAGCAGTTCATAACCGACCAGCACAGCTCCGACAGCCAGGTATGCGATTAGTGTGGTATCTTTCGTCTGTCCGAGTAACAGGATTTTTCCATAAGAACCGGCGTTACTTAAAAATGCTTTCAACAATGTCAGAATGATGAGAGCGATTAAAATCAGTGTGGCTGCCCGGAGAATGGTTCCGACTAATTTTTTAGTCGCGTTAATGCCGGTCTTAGCAATATTTGCAACCGGTTTTCCTACATTGGGCAATCCGCAACGCTTTTTCTTCTTGGATTTTTTGGAATCCGGATCCTGTTTGTCGTTGCGCTTTTCCTTTTTTGAATCTCTGCCGTTGCTGTTATAGTCATAATCATCATAATCGTCATCATAATAATCGTCATCATCATCATCATCATAATCATCATAATCATAATAGTCGGTGTCGCCATCATAACCGTCATAATCGTCGTAATCATTGTTATTATCAGAACTATCTTCACTCAAATAGCTCCCAAGATCCTCCAGATCTTCATATACAACTTCGAAATCATCATCGAAGTAATTGTCAAATTCATTTGTCTGTTTCTTTTTGTTTCCCATAATCACTTATACCTCCCTGTGAGCAACTCATATTTTATAATGAATGCAAAAGGGACTCAAGAGATGTCACACAATCTTCACGAAACCGTAAGAAAATCTTCAGAAATGTGGAAAATGAGTGAGGACAGGGCATTGATTTTGGAAAAATTGTGTTATAATATGAATACCTGTGGATAAGTGCAATATGTATGCACTCAAGAAGGTGGAATCTTACAGATTTAAAAGTAGTAGGTTGAATTGGAGGTAATGGTATGGAATATGAAGGTAGAATTTGTCGTGCGCCAATGGAACGTGCATCTTACATGCTGCCGGTCATGGTCGGCTGCTCTTATAATAAATGTAAATTCTGTAATCTGTTCAGAGATTTAAAATATCGTGAGCTGCCGCTTGAGCAGGTCGAAGAGGAACTGCAAAGAGTGAAGAATCTGGGGGGAAATCCGAGAAAAATATTTCTTGGAGATGGTAATGCATTTGGACTGAAAATGGATCGACTGCGTGCGATACTTGATTTGATTGATAAATATTTTCCGGATTGTCAGATGATCAACATGGATGCGACTGTAACAAGTATCCGGCTGAAAAGTGATGAGGAACTTCAGGAATTATATGACCGCAAGGTGAGACATTTATATCTGGGGATTGAAAGTGGTCTGGATGATGTGCTGAAGTTTATGAGAAAAGAGCATACCCAGGATCAGGCGTATAAAGAGATTGCAAGAATCCAAAAAGTCGGATTGATTTTTGATGCACATGTTATGTCTGGTGTTGCCGGTAAAGGCAGAGGCCAGGAAAATGCAATCGCTCTGGCAGAGTTCCTGAACAAGACGCAGCCGGATCGTATTGTTAACTTCTCTTTATTTCTTCATAATCAGGTTGCACTTTATGAAGATATCAAATCCGGAGCATTTATTCCGGCAGATGAAGTGGAAAATATGGAAGAAGAGCGTACATTGATTGAGCTTCTGAAAGAAGGACCGGACGGACATCAAATGCTTTATGATGGATTTAATGACTTCCTGGAACTTCGTGTGAAAGGGAAAGTTCCGAAAGATGCACCACGTATGATCGAGAAGCTGACAGAGGCGATTGAAAAATATAAAGGCGAGCCGCCGATTTATGCCTATGTAAAAGGTGACTGTCCGGATTTGTCTATGTGTGACGGTGGACGTTGGCTGTGGGAGATGGATGACAGTAAGCTGGCTCAGTATAATGAAAAGGAAAAGAAACTGGGATAATGAATACAAGAGTAAAAGGATTCATATATTTATTGCTGTCCGCAGTCTACTTTGGTTTTATGCCATTGCTTGTGAAAGTGATCTGCGCGGATGGAAGCGCGATAGTGGGAGCATTATTTTTAAGGTTTGCCCTGGCAATCATTCCGCTGTACATTTACCTGAAAGTGCGGAAAGTTCCGATGGAGCTATCTGTGGAGGAAGGAAAAAAGATTTTGTGTGTGACGGTGTTTGGCTATGGCATCACAGCGCTTCTTTTGTATAGTGCGTACGATTATATGCCGTCAGGTATGGCGACGGTCATTCATTTTGGATATCCGGTTTTTGTGTTGCTTGGCAGTCTGATTTTCCTACGAAGACGTGTGCCTAAGCTGAAAATTGTGTGTGTTGGTCTGTGCATGATCGGTATTTTCCTGTCCTATGCAGGAAGCGGCGGTGAGGCAAAGCCGATGGGATTTGTTTTTGCGCTTATATCCGGAATGACGTATGCATTTTACATATTATATCTGGAAGTGGGCGGGCTGCAGGATATCCCTGCTATGAAGATGATATTTTATATGAATATTGTTGGCTCCATTATGGTATTTTTGATTGGAAAAGTATCGGGGAGTTTTGTGCTTCATATGAATGTAAACGCATGGATCGCAGCATTTGTTTTGTCACTTGGCGCAGCGTTTATCGGAGTGGGATTTTTTCAGTATGGCGTACAGTATGTGGGAGCCCAGGATGCGGCAATTTTAAGTACATTTGAACCGGTGACCAGTATGATCGTGGGGATTTTAGTCCTGCATGAGAGTGCAAGTCTTTCGTCGATGGCAGGCTGTATACTGATTCTTATATCCGTGACGGCAACTGCGTTCGCTAAGTCATGATAGATTTTTTGAATAGTGATAGAGAAAAAAGAACGAAAAGTATTAGAATAAGCATGCTTTTCGTTCTTTTTTTTGTTGGCAGCGTTTGCTATTAAGGGAAAAATGTGGATTTATTGACAATAAAAATATATAAAGAGATTACTATTTAAATAATCAATTGGACAAATGGCAGACTGCACGTTACACTATTCCCGGAGTTAAAAATGTTTTGAGTGTACAGACTCAAATACACAAATTTTGCTGAGAGAATGAGAGGAACAAAAGCATGTTAAAATCTTATCTGAGGTAGGCTTAATAGTGGTCACACAGGCAGTATCATATTGCCACTATTTTGAGAACAGGAGAATTCTCCTGCATAAATACAGGTGTTACTATCGACCTCACATCGATATTGACATTGATACATTTTGTAAAAGCGTGCTGTCGCCAGGCACGCTTTTTTCGTATCTAAAATTGATGATATCAGTGCAGAAAACGAAGTAATCAGCAGTTCGACTTGATTTAAGCTTCTTCCTCTGCCCGTTTTACGACTTCGTCGATGTCCAGTGACAGGCTTCCGTCCTGGAACTGGAAGCAAGGAACGCCGACCCAGTGGTTTTCCTTTACTTCATCAAAGATCGGGTTTGTGTCGCGGAGTGTGAGGAAACGTTTCAGATATCCGATATTGTCGGAAAATTCCATATACAGATACTGGATTCCTTTCTCTTTTAAAATTTCTTCTGCCTCGACGCAGTCTGGGCATGCTTTTGTTCCATACATTACAACTTTCATGTGTAACTCCTTTCTTTTAAAAAATTTTTTCCTGTCTGCTATACGGGTTTGCAAAATAATAAAGTGCTAAGTGTACTGCTTACTTTGTGCGGTCTGAATTCATGTGTGTTTAAACTGGCTTTAGATTCATCGGACTTGCGCCAGACTATCTAAATCGCTTGTGAATCTGGAGTCTGGCGTGAATTAGTTTGCTTCGTAAGCTTCCTGTAAAGCACGGCGCAGCTTCGTGTACTGGCTGTCTGCATCTTTTGCTCCGAGAAATGTCTCGGTAACAAGTCCGTCTTTTCCTACTATAACTGTATAAGGGATACCGGCACTCGGATAAAGATTACTGATATTGCTTTCGGTGTCGCAGGCAACCGGAAATGAATAATTCTTTGCCTCGATAAATGTATCAATAGTATCTTCATCTTCGCCTACATTTACTCCGACAATTACAATCTGGTCACCATACTCTTCATAAAGCTTCTCGATGGCGGGCATTTCCTTGACGCAGTTGCTGCACCAGGTTGCCCAGAAGTTCAAAAGAATGACCTGTCCTTTCTTATCGGAGAGGGTAAAAGTTTCGCCGTTATTCAACTTGGCGGTAAAATCCGGTGCTTCACTTCCAATTGCCATCTCTTGGTGAAGAGCAGAACTTCGTTTCCCACTTTTCTTTCCGGAAGATGTATCATTGGACTGACCGCCTGAGCAGCCAATCAGGACAAAGACAGAGAAAAAACACAGACAAAAACAGAACAGTGGTTTATAAATTTTTTTGAAAAATTTAAACATGTTTCGTGTCTGCCTCCTGTGATTTTGCTGAAAATATATTGTAGTTTCGTACAAATGAAGTATACAACATTTTCACCGAAATATACAAGACATACAAAGGGAAAGCTTTATTGAAAAAAAGAATATATAGAGACGCTTTTATCAAAAATCTTTATTGGACAAATGAAGAACATCAGATGTATGATTATTTGGGATTTGTGTGTGACTGCCTGAAACAATATGACAGATGGAAGGCGGGGACATACATTTTTATAAGGAAATAGAATTCCTTATCAGTAACTATAAGTATTTCTAATCTAAAGGAGAAGAAAAAGGAGGTTTTTCAAAATGGATGCACTTTTAAGTGTAAACTGGATAGCTCTTCTTGTACTTATGATCGCTCTGCTTTCTTTTAAAGCATTGAACTGGATCGCGTACAGAGTGAACTGGACAGTTGTAATTCTGATCAGTATGGTCATTGGTGCTGTCATTGGGGTAGTATTTGCTTCAGAGGGGAACACATACCTTGTGTGGCTGAATTTAATTGGACAGGCTTATGTAAAACTGATCAAAGCTTTGGTAGCACCGGTAATTTTAGTATCGGTTATTTCAGGACTGATTTCTCTGAACGATAAAGAGAAGATGAAAAAAATCGGAACGAAATCAGTATTCTGGCTTCTTATAACATCTGTAACAGCCATTGTTGTCACACTTGTTGTTGGGGCAGTGACTAATATTGGTAAAGGAGCAGGAGCAGTGTTTGCAGACATTTCCAGTGTCACAGACGCTACACTGAGCGCTTATCAGGAGATGGAAACATCTTTTGATACCATTCTTCTGAATCTGGTTCCAAGCAATATCGCAGCAGATCTTGCAGCAGATAATATCGTAGCAATCATTATTATTGCGGTTGCAGTTGCAGTTGCTTATGTAAGCATTTCTTCAGAAGAGGGAGAAGATAAAGTCCTTGTGATCAAGAAACTGATCGAGGCAGTTAAGAAGGTCATTTTCAACATTCTTGCATATGTAATTGATCTTACACCATACGCAGTGCTTTGCCTGACAGCATGTTCTGCAAGTCAGCTCTTAAGCGACAAAGAGGCGCTGGTACAGCTCGTACTTCTTGTTGTGATGGTGTTTGCTGCATGTCTTATCCAGTCATATGTTGTCAATGCGGTAATCTTGAAATCATTTGCCAAGGTTAATCCACTGAAGTTCTTTAAGAAAACATTTGACGCACAGGCAACAGCATTTACAACAACAAGTAGTGTTGGAACAATGCCGATCACAATCGACAGACTGATCCGTAAAGTTGGTGTTGATGAGGAGGTCGCAAACTTTACAGCGCCTCTTGGAACAACAATCGGTATGGCAGGATGTACATGTGTATGGCCGATTCTTCTTGCAATGTTCTACCTTAACGCAACAGGACAGAGCTGGGGAGTAAGCCAGTACCTTGTTATGTGCTTTATGTGTCTGGTACTTTCCCTTGGAAGCGCCGGAATGCCGGGAGTTGGAGTTATCACAGCAGTATCTCTGTTCAGCGCAGTGAATCTGCCGATCGCAGCAGTTGTACTTTTGATTCCGATCAACAACATTACAGACATGGTACGTACTCTTACAAATGTTACAGATGCCAGCGTATGTGCAGCAGTTGTAGCTCGTCAGAACGGACTTCTGAATGACGAAGTATTTGCAAAAGAGGACGAGAAATTAGAGAAAGGAGAGGCGTAAATCATGAAAAAATCAACCATCGCATTAATCGTAGCTGCAGTTGTATGTCTTGGCCTCTCAGCATTCTCAGCAAAAGCTTCTGTTACAAGAACGAACGAAGCTATTGAAGAAATTGGAGAGGTTACTTACTCCGAAGATTGCAAGGCTAAGATCGACCGTGCAGTGGAGTACTACAATGCACTCGACAAAAACCTGGACCTGCAGGAAAAAGTGAATAAAGAAGATATGAAAAATTTCGATGCTGCTAAAATTGAGTATGCACGTCTGGCAATCAAAGCTGCCAGTGTTGCAGATGCAAGAAAAGTACCGGAAGGATATACTTCTGATGATATTAAGAAATTTGTAACAGAGGCACGCGAAGTCGTAGACAGCTATCTGAGTGCTGACCAGACAAGTATGGTACCAAACTACGCAGACCTCACAGAACTGGAAAAAGAATATACTTCAACAGGCGGATCAGGCGGATCTGATGAAGAAGTATCCGTTCCGATGTGCTAGGAAGACAGAGAGGAGATTTAATGATGAAAAGAAAAATGATCTCGGCTGTTCTTGCTGCGGTAATGACAGTCGGAATGATAACAGGATGTGGAAGCAGCCAGACAACAACAGAAAACAAAGCTGACAAGGCTGATAAGCTTGAGAGCCAGACAGACCTTTCTTCTACAGATTATGATTTTGAAAAAGAATATGCATATGGAGATTTTAATGCACATTCAAGAGCTGACGAAGATCGTCAGGACGGAATCGATACATTTGAAGACAAAGATATCGTATTCCAGGATATTACGTACGATCAACTTATCGACATTCTTGGCAGTGAAGGAAACTACATGATTCAGCTTAGCGGATCATGGTGCCACAACAGCCGAGCAATGAGCCCGTTTATCAACAAATATGCAAAAGAGTACGGTATTGATACAGTATACTCTTATGACTTTAACATCAACAATGGTGATGACGGATCTTTATTCGTTCGTATGTCTAATGAGAAGACAACACCTGGAACAAAGCTGAACTATATGTATGGTGAGATGGTTTCCAGATATCTGACAAACTTAGATGACTGGGTAGAGTATCCATCTACACATGCAACAGCACTTTCTTATACAAATGCAGATGGCAAAGAGGTTACGGTTGGAAGACTTCAGCAGCCAATCGTATTTGTATACAACAAGGATAACAAAGTAGATTACAGCAACTCCGGAAACGGAAGCACTTCATGCCCAATTATGTATGCATTTGAGAAAATGGTTGAGCGTGATTCAAAGGGAATCTACACAAAGAGATTCGATGATGACGGAAATCCGGTTCTTGATGAGAATGGTAACCAGATCCGTGATTATATTACGGATGAGTATGATGCAAGTGTAAAAGAGATGTTCGATTTTATCAAAAATAACAATATTGAACTTTCTACATATTCAAAAACAGATCACTTGCGCGATGTATTTAACAGCTATGGAAGCGAAATCTTCTCAGCAGACCAGCAGATCAATGTATATCCGGTAACATACAGACAGCTGAAATGGCTTCTGAATGAAGACGGAAATGCAATGGTTATGATCGGTGGCGCCGGAGATGAGAAAACACGTGCTGTTATCTCAAGAGTGAATGACTATGCAGTAAAGAATAACGTCCGCGTATATCTTTATGATCCGCAGGTGGACGGAGATGTGACAACAGGACGTTGGGGATACAAGCAGTCTATGAATATTCTTGATGAAAATGCAATCGTGAACCTGATGTACACAGACCTTGTAAAGGGTGCACTTACAAACCTTGAAGTTGCACATTCTATGTCTGACGGTACAGCACTGATCCAGGAGCCATTCCTGTTCGCATTCAACAAAGATGCTAAGGACGCTGACGGATTTACAGCACCGATCAAAGCATGGGCTGAGCTGACATATACGCAGGATTCAGAGAAAAGATTCTACATTGGTAAAGAGGCTAATCAGAAATCCTGCGATAGCAGTATCGAGTCTGTATTTGCAGCTTATGCCGGAGAAGAGGCAGCAGAGTAAAATATTGCAAATGTGTCTGTTTTAAAGATGAGGATTTGAGAGTACACCTATAATAAGAATGGATATAAATTAAGAAGACAGTCGTTTTGCGTTGAGGCGCAGGATGGCTGTCTTCTTATTATATAATAGGAACTTACATTTCCTATTATACAAAAAAACTCCAGCAGGATGCGCACTCGCGCGAATAAGAATTATGCCGTAAGCGGCCACGCTCAGTGCGAGAATGCAGTAAATGACGGAATGATATCGGCGAAATGCATATAGAGACGAAAAAATAAGCATTTTCTTTATAAAATTAGTAGAAAATGCAAGTTTATGTTGTAATTTCTTCAAATTTTGGTAAAATAGCATATAGCGAAAAAGATAACATAAAAAGCAGGAGGAATGCCGTATGAAACCGTATAGCAAGTTGACGAAAGAAGAGCTGAAAAAGTTAAAAGGCCAGTTAGAGAAACAATTCGAAGAAGTGAAAGCAAAAGGAATACATTTGGATATGTCCCGTGGTAAACCGTCAAAAGCACAGTTGGATCTGAGTAATGGTCTGATGGACGTGCTGAATGGGGACAGTGACCTGGTAAGCTCTGATGGAGTAGACTGCCGTAACTACGGTGTTCTGGATGGAATTACAGAGGCAAGAAAATTACTGGCAGATATGTCAGAAGTACCAGAGAGAAATATTCTGATCTACGGAAACTCCAGCCTGAATGTAATGTTCGATACAGTATCAAGAGCTATGACTCATGGTATCATGGGAAGCACACCATGGTGCAAATTAGATAAAGTAAAATTCTTATGTCCGGTTCCGGGATACGACAGACATTTTGCGATTACAGAGTATTTTGGAATTGAAATGATCAATGTACCGCTTCTTCCGACAGGTCCGGATATGGATATGGTAGAGAAATTGGTGGCAGAAGATCCTGCAATCAAAGGAATCTGGTGTGTGCCGAAGTATTCTAACCCGACAGGTGTATCTTACTCTGATGAGACAGTCAGAAGATTTGCACACTTGAAACCGGCAGCAAAAGACTTCCGTATCTTCTGGGATAATGCATATTCAATCCATCATCTTTATGATGACAAGAGAGACGTTATTCTTGAACTGTTAAATGAATGTGTCAAAGCAGGCAATCCGGATATGGTATTCAAATTTATTTCCACATCCAAGGTTTCTTTCCCTGGATCCGGAATTGCAGCACTTGCTGCATCCAGAGCGAATATCGAAGATGCGAAGAGCTTTATGAAGTTCCAGACAATCGGACATGACAAGCTCAACCAGCTCCGTCATGTAAGATTCTTTAAAGATATGCCGGGAATGTATGAGCATATGAGAAAACATGCTGCTATCCTTCGCCCGAAATTCGAAAAGGTTGAAGATGTTCTGGAGAAAGAAATTGGCGGACTTGGAATCGGAACATGGACAAAGCCACTCGGCGGATATTTTATTTCTTTCGATTCAATGGATGGCTGCGCAAAGGCAATTGTGGCAAAAGCAAAAGAAGCTGGTCTGATCATGACAGGTGCCGGAGCAACATTCCCATACGGAAAGGATCCAAAAGACAGCAATATCCGTATTGCACCGTCCTTCCCGACAGTTGAGGAACTTGCACAGGCAGCAGAAATCTTCGTACTCAGTGTAAAACTTGTCAGTGTAGAGAAACTGCTTGGAGCAAAATAAGAAGAAACAAAAATCCCTGTAAGATTGGAATAATCTTGCAGGGTTTTTTAATACAAACATGCATTATACTGTGAAAAATGGAGGTAGAAAATTATAAGCTGAATAAATCACTATGAGTACCGGTGCGTGACAGTGTAAGCACAAGGACATCATTATCATAGCGATAAACAAGAAGCCAGTCTGGTTGGATATGATATTCTCGATGTCCAACCCAGTCGCCAGATAGAGGGTGATCTTTGTGCTTAGGGGCTAAGACTTCGCCATTCGCTAACTTTGTCATGAATCAAGATTTGCAAAAAATTCATCTACATCGTGATAACCTTTGACAGTAGGATCTTTTGCAATCCTTTCTGCCTCAAGCATAGCCGAGACGGTTTCTTTGCTTGGAGTTCCTTCGGTAATTTTGAAAGGAATCCCTCTTTCACGTAAAGACTGACGTACAAAAATATTAAACGCAGTGCTCAGATTCATACCAAGTTCTTCATAAAGAGCTTCTGCCGCAGCTTTAAGATTGCTGTCCATGCGTATACTGATATTACAGGTTGATGATTTAGCCATGATATCACTCCTTTCATTTGATAAATATATTATATGCAAAATGCACGAAAATATCAATACAATGCACGAAAATATTCGGTTCTAAATAATGAATGAGGGTAAATGAAATTCGTGAGAGGCGATTTGAAAGTCTGGTTCGTAAATAAAAAATAGGATATTCAAGTTATAAAAGGGTTCGTAAATAAAAAATAGGATATTCAAGTTATAAAAGGATTCCTATATAATGGAAGAAAGCTAATGCATATTGGTGGGACTTGACTTGGCGTAATCTGAAAAAAATCCTTGCATTTTATTCTCTGGTATGGTACACTATCCTAGCGAATGGAAGTAGGTCTTTTTTTTATGCCTAAAAATTAGGTAGCCTCGCAAGCTACCAAGCAACAAATTAACAAAGAAATATAAAGCGAGGTGGAAGTTGTGCGTACAAGAATCACATTAGAATGTACAGAATGCAAGCAGCGTAACTACAACATGACTAAGGATAAGAAAACTCATCCTGAGCGCATGGAGACTAAGAAGTACTGTAAGTTCTGTAAGTCACACACATTGCACAAGGAGACAAAATAGTCGTAAAGGAGTGTGTACGTCATGAGTGAGAAATCTCAAAAGACTCAGAAGAAGAACTGGTTCAAAGGTCTTAACGCAGAGTTTAAGAAAATCATTTGGCCAGACAAGCAGACACTTGTAAAAGAGACGGCGGCAGTAGTTTCCGTATCCGTAGTGCTGGGAGCAATCATCGCATTAGTTGATTTCCTGGCTCAGCACGGAATTGACATTCTGGTCAATCTGGGCTAGACACTAACGAGCAGGAAAGGTGAGTTTATGTCAGAAGCAAAATGGTACGTAGTTCATACCTATTCCGGGTATGAGAACAAAGTAAAAGCCAACATTGATAAGTCGGTTGAGAACAGACATCTGGAGGATCAGATCCTTGAAGTCAGAGTTCCGTTGCAGGACGTTGTTGAACTTAAGAACGGAGTGCAGAAGGTATCTCAGAAGAAGATGTTTCCGGGATATGTATTGATTCATATGATTATGAATGATGATACCTGGTATGTTGTGCGTAACACAAGAGGTGTGACAGGATTTGTAGGTCCGGGATCTAAGCCGGTACCGCTTACAGATGCAGAGATGGCACCACTTGGAATTCAGCAGGACAACATCGTAGTAGACTTTGAAGTCGGTGACACCGTACAGGTTGTTGCCGGTGCGTGGGCAGATACAGTCGGAGTGATCCAGGCTATGAACGCGCAGAAGCAGAGTGTAACGATCAATGTTGAGCTGTTCGGTCGCGAAACACCGGTTGAAATTAGTTTCGCAGAAATTAAACGAGTGTAACGTAAATACGAAACGTGGGAGGGGCCGTATGGTTCCGCCATTACCACAAGGAGGTAATTGAAATGGCAAAAAAAGTAGAAGGTTATATTAAATTACAGATTCCTGCCGGCAAAGCAACTCCGGCACCACCGGTTGGACCAGCTCTTGGACAGCACGGTGTAAACATCGTTGAATTCACAAAGCAGTTCAACGCTAAGACAGCAGATCAGGGAGATATGATCATCCCTGTAGTTATCACAGTTTACAACGATAGAAGCTTTAGCTTCATCACAAAGACACCACCGGCAGCAGTTCTGATCAAGAAAGCATGCAACATCAAATCAGGATCTGGTGTTCCGAATAAGAATAAAGTTGCTACAATCACAAAAGCTCAGGTAGAGGAGATCGCTAAGACAAAGATGCCAGACCTGAACGCAGCAACTGTAGAGGCAGCTGCCAGCATGATCGCTGGAACATGCCGTTCTATGGGAGTAACTGTAGTAGACTAGTCCCTGGTTGTTCTTTAAGACGGGCGAGGCCAAGCGCGGTGTGCGCGCGGACGAACCTGACGAAAAGAATTTCCTTGATAATGATGAAACTGAAGTAAATGGATGTGGGAGGGTTATCCCGACATTACCACTAGGAGGTTATTTATAATGAAAAGAGGAAAGAAATACGTTGAGGCTGCAAAAGCTATCGACAGAGGAACACTCTATGATGTAGCAGACGCAGTAGCATTGGTTAAAAAAACTGCAGTAGCAAAATTTGATGAGACAATCGAGGCTCATATCAGAACAGGTTGTGACGGACGTCACGCTGACCAGCAGATTCGTGGAGCAGTTGTACTGCCACACGGAACAGGTAAAAAGGTTCGTATCCTTGTATTTGCTAAAGACGCTAAAGCTGAGGAAGCTAAAGCTGCTGGAGCAGATTTCGTAGGCGGAGACGAGCTCATTCCAAAGATCCAGAACGAGAACTGGTTCGAATTCGACGTAGTTGTAGCTACACCAGATATGATGGGTGTTGTTGGACGTCTCGGACGTGTACTTGGACCTAAAGGTCTCATGCCTAACCCGAAGGCTGGTACAGTAACAATGGACGTTACAAAAGCAATCCAGGATATCAAAGCTGGTAAGATTGAGTACAGACTCGACAAGACAAACATTATCCATGTACCAGTAGGTAAAGCTTCCTTTACCGAAGAGCAGCTTGCAGACAACTTCCAGACGCTGATCGATGCAATCAATAAAGCTAAACCGGCAGCATTAAAAGGACAGTACCTTAAGACTGTAACTCTTACATCTACAATGGGACCTGGTGTAAAGATCAACCCAATGAAGCTGGCATAAGCATTTCTGAATTCATACAGAAATATGGACTCCCCAGAAAGAGAAATCTTTCTGGGGAGTTTTTTTGGTGTGAAAAAATAACCAAAAAAATAGACACAAAAATAGAAGTAATGTCTGGAAAGGTATCGACAGATGAATTGTCAGAAGGTGCACTTGCAAACGGTGATGTTGCAAGAAATGATGGAAAAATTACATTGGAAGATGTAATGACGCTATTATATTATCTGAGTGGACGAATTAGATCATTTGAATCGTAATATATGAGATAATGAATTTCGATAATATTTGATAAACTGAGAGAAAATGCGGGGCTGCCGGAGATAAAGATAGCTCTACATTTTGCTATACATTAAAAATAAAATACATTGAAAAAGAATATTGCACGTGATAAAATTTATCTAGGGAAACCAAAGCCAGGCGGCTACCCTTCTTTTGAGGAGGGATAAGACACCCTCCGGCCGAAAGAAAGGAGGGTCATTAAAAGTTAAAGATAAATTATAAAATCATATAAGTAGATATTGAGTTTTATAAGATATTAGACTAGAACATTATTGAAAGGAGTTGATACTTTGAGTAAATATTATTCTATACACGAATTTTCAAAAATTATAGGCGTATCTGCTCAGACATTACGAAATTGGGATGCAAATGGAAAACTTCATCCGCATCATACTACAGTAAGTGGCTATAGATATTATTCTGATGAGCAACTCAACCAGGTAATAAATGTAAAGCCTAAAAATCGCATTACAATTGGATATTGTCGCGTTTTCAGCCATAAACAAAAAGATGATTTGGAACGACAGATTGATAATGTTAAGACATATCTTTTGGCAAAAGGACAGCCGTTTGAGATAATAAGCGATATCGGTTCTGGGATTAATTATAAGAAAAAAGGACTTCAGGAATTGATTAGACGAATCTCTCAAAATCAAGTTGAAAAGGTTGTTGTTTTATATAAAGACAGGCTATTGCGATTTGGTTTTGAGTTGATAGAATATATCGCTTCACTTTATAATTGTGAGATTGAGATTATTGATAATACTGAAAAATCTGAGCAGCAGGAACTTGTTGAAGATCTGGTTCAAATAATCACAGTATTCAGCTGCAAATTACAAGGAAAACGAGCGAACAAAGCTAAGAAACTTATCCGGGAATTGATACAGGAGGAAACAGATGGTAAAAGCCATAAAAGTAATGCTGCTACCAAACAACGTACAGAAAACTAAGATGTTTCAGTACGCAGGTGCTTCAAGATTTGCTTATAACTGGGCTTTGGCCAGGGAAAAAGAAAATTATGAAAAAGGTGGCAAATTCATTTCAGATTCAGAACTCAGAAAAGAATTTACAAAGCTCAGGCATTCTGATGAATACGCATGGCTGCTGAATATTTCAAATAATGTAACCAAACAGGCAATCAAAGATGCCTGTACTGCGTATAAGAACTTTTTCAAGGGTTTGCAAAAATTCCCAAGATTCAAGTCTAAAAAGAGATTAATGCCGAAGTTCTATCAGGACAATGTTAAGATACAATTCAGTAATACCCACGTTAAGTTTGAAGGCTTTTCTTCCAGCAGGAAAGCAAATAAGCAGAAAATGAATTGGGTAAGACTTGCAGAACATGGACGTATTCCAACAGATGTTAAATATATGAATCCGAGAATATCCTTTGACGGATTGAACTGGTGGATCAGTGTATGTGTGGAATTTCCTGATTGCAAAGAAACACTTAATGATGATGGAGTTGGTATAGACTTAGGAATCAAAGATTTGGCTGTCTGCTCTGATGCTGTTGAATATAAGAACATTAATAAGAGTCAGAAAGTAAAGAAACTAGAAAAACAGAAACGCAGATTACAGCGTAGTATCTCTCGTTCTTACGAGAAAAATAAGGAAGGAGAAAGTTACTGCAAAACCAATAATGTAATCAAAAAGGAAAAACTTTTATTAAAACGAAATCACAGATTAACAAACATCCGTAAAAACTATTTGAATCAGACCATATCTGAAATCGTAAATCGAAAACCAAGATTTATCTGTATTGAAGATCTGAATGTCAGCGGAATGATGAAAAATAGACATTTATCCAAAGCAGTTCAGGAACAAGGATTTTTTTGGTTTAGAAAACAGCTTGAATACAAATGCAGTGATAAAGGGATCCAGCTTATTGTGGCTGATCGGTTTTATCCATCATCAAAGCTTTGCAGCTGTTGTGGAAATATCAAAAAAGATTTGAAATTATCTGACAGGGTTTATAGATGTGCGTGTGGGAATATAATTGACAGAGATTTCCAGGCATCAATAAATCTTAAGGGGTATGGAGAACGATTTGCAAGCTGACACTGAAACGTTAATGCAAATATGTACGGATACGTTAGTCCGGAATTTACGCCTATGGAGAGTACAAGAACTTGTGAGTAGATAGATATTTATATCATCAAAAGCATACTCGTTGAAGTAGGAATGAAACATAAAAGTTTATAACTTTTTATAAGTTTTCAGTAACGGCGATATAATGGTTACATATTCTGATTTGATTCAGTTTTATATATTCATTGTTGCCCTTGTTGGTCTTTGATATGAGATTTTCAAGGGTAAAAGAAAATAGCCGCCAACTACTACCAATAGTTGACGGCTGTTAAAATAACAGTTAATTATATTATTGGGTAGCCGCTTGCGGTTTCCCTTTTCATATTTTTAACATATCATATTTGAAAATATGGCGCAAGAGGAGATTGATAATCTGTGAATTGCGGGAAAAGGATATTTAATACGAAAAAAATAGTTGACAAACGCAAGAGTGTATGATAATCTATTCAAGGACTGCCGAAGACAGTAGGTGTGCGATGCACATAAGGACAGAATACAAGGACGCCTACCGAGGGATGATCGATACAAAATGTATGATTTGCAAACCTCTATTGTCTTAGGATATAGAGGTTTTATTTTATATCTATCGGCGGTGTATAACCCAAAATCTAATAAGGAGGTGCACCATTCGTGGCAAAAGTTGAATTAAAACAACCAGTAGTACAGGCTATTGCAGAGGACATCAAAGATGCAGCAAGTGTTGTATTAGTTGACTACCGTGGACTGACTGTTGCTGAGGACACAGCTCTTCGTAAACAGCTCAGAGAAGCAGGTGTAATCTACAAAGTTTGTAAGAACACAATGATGAAGAGAGCTTTTGAAGGAACTGATTTCGCTGCTTTAGATGAGCACTTGGAAGGACCAAGCGCTATCGCAATTTCTAAAGACGATGCAACAGCTCCGGCAAGAGTCATTTGCAATTTCGCAAAAGATGCTAAGGCTCTTGAGTTAAAAGCAGGTGTTGTAGAAGGCACTCTTTATGATGTGAACGCTCTTAACGAGTTAGCTAAGATTCCATCAAGAGACGTACTTATTTCCAAATTGCTTGGAAGCTTACAGTCACCTATCACAAATCTTGCTCGTGTACTTAATCAGATCGCAGAGCAGGGTGGAGCTGAGGCTTGTGAAGCAGCTCCGGCAGCAGAAGAAGCTGCAACAGAGGAGTAAGAGTAGATAATACTCGCCCCTGTCTGATCTCACAGAGACGGACATAAAACTATTTCATAATAAAAATGTTAAAAATGGAGGAAAATAAAATGGCAAAGTTAACAACAGCAGAATTTATCGATGCTATCAAAGAGTTATCTGTATTAGAGTTAAATGATCTTGTAAAAGCTTGTGAAGAAGAATTTGGCGTATCCGCAGCAGCAGGTGTTGTAGTAGCAGCAGCTGGAGCAGAGGGTGGAGCAGCAGAGGAGAAAGATGAGTTCGACGTAGAGCTTGTATCCGCTGGTGCAGCTAAAGTTAAAGTTATCAAAGCAGTTCGTGAGATCACAGGTCTTGGACTGAAAGAAGCTAAAGAGTTAGTAGACGGAGCTCCAAAGGTAGTTAAAGAGGGTGCTTCCAAAGCAGAGGCTGAGGACATCAAAGCTAAACTTGAGGCTGAGGGTGCAGAGGTTAACCTTAAATAATTTCAGACTTCAGAATTTTAAAGACCGTTCCAAAAGGGGCGGTCTTTTTTTGTGCAATTCAGGGAAATTTTTTTGCTTTTCTGGAGATTTATAAATACAAAGTCTAGCTACAATTCTGACTATATTAATTTGCAAAAAATATCTAGACATGATATATCAACTATGGTACAATCTTTTCAAGCATTATATTTCCAAGATCTTGAAGGTTTGTACCATTTCTATTTTCAATATATTTTCTAGGAATTTTCAATGCTTGAATTACCACGATGAACAAGCAGAAGGGATTCTTAGAAAACTTAGAAACAGTCAGGAGGAGAGTCCTTTCGAACACAGAAGAAGGAGGATACTGAATGACAAAAAGTATGAAGGCAGTAAGGGACAGAAAAACGGATAACAGAAGAATCTCACAAAATATGGAAAAAGCCTTTAAGAAAATGGCACAAGTATTTGGATATCCAAATCGCGAGTACAAAGACCGGGTGTTCCGAATGTTGCTGAAGGAACCCAAAGTAGCACTGGAAGTTTACAACGCTATGAATGGAACTTCGTACGATAATCCAGACGAACTGATTATAACAACGTTGGAAAATGCAGTTTATTTAGGCATGAAGAATGATGTGTCATTTATATTGGGAACACAGCTGGTTTTATATGAACATCAATCAACGCCGAATCCTAACATGCCATTACGGAATCTGGCATATGTGGCTTGCGTTTATATGGCGTATGTATTTGGGGATAATCTGTATGGACGGAAGTTGATTAAGATACCAGAACCAAGATTTGTAGTATTCTATAATGGAACAGACAAGATGCCGGAACAGAGTGTTTTGCGTTTATCAGATGCTTATGAAAGTAAATCTGAAGAATTGGATTTAGAACTGAGGATCCGATTCATAAATATAAATCCTGGATATAATGAGGAAATGGTAGAAAAAAGTCCGACATTATATCAATATGTGAAATTTGTGGATGCAGTTCGCAAATATCAGCAGCAAATACCATTCCCGGAAGCAGTGAAAAAAGCAATTGACGAATGTATCAAAAAAGGTATTCTTGCAGAGTTTTTAAGGAAGAATAGAGCAGAGGTGTTAAGAGTGAGCATATTTGAGTATGATGAAGAAAAACATATGAGGATGGAACGAGAAGAAAGTCGGGAAAATGGAATTGCGATTGGAATAGTTAAGACCGCTCAAAAGTATCATGCAGAGAAAGAACAGATTATCAATCAAATCAGTGATGAATTAAATGTGTCACATCAGGAAGCAGAAACAATATATTCTGAAGTAGAAGAGTATATAAAAACATCTCAAGAAGAAAAATAATAAAAAATATGCAAGTTGCATAAAAACACTTTGCTAAAAGTGTGCAATACAGCTAAAATTACCAAATATAATTGACGACGGTATTTTTTATTACTATAATATAGATAAATGAAACGGGTTTCAGAAACACGTTTCGCAAACAGAAGAGAAAAAGATATGAATAAATAAAAAGACAAGAAAAGGAGAGAAAGAGTTATGAAACTGGCAGTTGTAGGAAGTATTAACACAGACATGACTGTAACAGCAGAAAGAATTCCACTTAAAGGTGAGACATTGATGGGCGACAGTTTGAGTTATATCCCGGGTGGAAAAGGTGCGAATCAGGCAGTTGCGATGGCAAAGCTTGGTGCTGAAGTCGAGATGTTCGGCTGCGTTGGTAATGATGACAATGGACGCAGAATGCTGGATAATCTGAATCGTGTTGGCGTAAAGACAGAGCATATCCAGGTTCTGGAAGGCGTGCCGACAGGAATTGCGATGATTACAGTTGGTGAGAGTGACAATACAATTATTGTTGTTCCGGGAGCAAATGGGAAAGTTGACAAGGCTTATGTGGATGGAATCAAAGATGAACTGGTGAAATATGACATGGTAGTTCTTCAGCATGAGATTCCGCTTGAGACAGTTCATTATATCGCAGAGTTTTGTTACGAAAAAAATATTCCAGTCGTACTGAATCCGGCACCGGCAGCAGAAGTGCCGATGGATATCATCGACAAAGTTACATACGTGACACCAAATGAGCATGAAGCAGTGCTGATCTTTGGAGACGAGTTGAGTACAGAAAATCTTTTGAAGAAGTATCCGGAGAAGCTTGTGATTACACAGGGATCCCGAGGAGTGTCTACATGCCTGAAAAATGGAGAAGTGCTGACAGTACCTGCAAGAAAGGCAAATGTGGTGGATACGACAGGAGCAGGAGATACACTGAATGGGGCATTTTCTGTAAGAATTGCAGCAGGTGATGATATGAAGAGTGCTCTTACTTATGCGAATGTAGCAGCAAGCCTTTCCACGGAGAAATTCGGTGCACAGACAGGAATGCCGACAGCGGAAGAAGTTGAAAAGGAAATGAAGTAAATATCCATAAAATACGACAGGAGATATAGACATAGACATGAAAAGACATGGTATTTAAATAGTGATATTTCAAGAGTGCATTCTTATATGGGGCACACAGACCGAATCTGTATCGGGGACTGCGGACTTCCGATTCCGAACGAGACAGAGAAAATAGATCTTGCACTGATGAAGTTCGGACAGCCGAGATTTCTGGAGAAATCATTATAGATGGAAGAGAAGTTCAGAATAAGAGTCCACAGTAGGCAATGAAAAATGGCAGCTACTGTAGCACAGAAACCGGACCTTATGGGTGCGACAGCAGTCGAGACTGCACAGAAGATTTTAAATGGAGAAACAGTAGACAAAGAGATCCCAGTCGAGGTAGAATTAATTACAAAGTAAGACTAAGGGGAACGGATCATTGACTAGCATAAGAGAAGTGGCAAAGCTTGCAGGGGTGTCACCTGCGACAGTGTCCCGTGTGATGAATGGGACGGCCAACGTAAATGAAGAGAAGAAAAAACGCGTGGAGGCAGCGATTAAGGAGACAGGATTTCAACCAAATGAACTGGCGAGAGCTTTGTATAAGAAGTCATCGAAGATGATCGGGATGATCGTGCCGGATATTGAAAATCCGTTTTTTAGTGAGCTTGCGAAAGCGGTGGAAGATACGGCATATCAGAACGGATACCGGATTCTTCTTTGCAGTTCGGGTGGAGACGAAGAGAAGGAGGCTGTAAACATTCAGATGTTCAATCAGCTCCGGGCAGATGGAATCGTTGTGATGACGAACTGCGCAGAGACAGGAAAAGTGTTGGCGGACTGTCCGATACCGGTCGTCCTTGTTGACCGCAAGCTTGATGGATTTAAAGAAAATGCATTAATTGAGGCGGACAACTACAAAGGCGGCTGTCTGGCAGCAGAGCATCTGGTGAAATGTGGCTGCAAGAATATTGTCTGTATGAAAGAACCGACCGGGTATTCCAGCGGGCGCAGACGATACGAAGGCTATCTGGATGTGTGTAAAAAATACAATCTCAAAGAACAGAGTGTGGACTGTTGTTATAATTATGAGAGTGGACTTCTGGCAGCAGAAGAGATCCTTAAGAAGTATCCGGAAGTTGACGGGGTAGTTGCGGGAAATGATATTGTAGCAATGTCGGTATATAAGGTGTTCACAAGACACGGAAAGAAAATACCGCAGGAAGTTCAGCTTGTAGGATTCGATGATGTCGGGTTCGGCGAATTATTTATTCCAGAGCTGACTACTATACATCAGCCGATTAAAGAGATGGGGCATCTGGCAGCAGAGATTATTCTCAAAGCTGTGAATGGGGAACCTTACGAGAAGAAAAATGTATTTGACGTGAAGCTTATCGAGCGGGAGACAACAAAAAAATAATAGAAATTTGAAATTTGCTTAAACTTTTATTTAAACTTTTAAACTGAGGGTTTGCATTTTGGGGAAAAATAGTGTACAATTGAAAATAATATGGAAAAATATGATTTTGCTCTTGACAATAAAAAGGGCTTTGTGCTATAGTAAAAAATGCGCTATTGTGGAAAGTTATGCCATGATATTGCACGAAAAACTGAGTCACAAAGCTCTTTTTCGTCGTTTTAGCGATAACAGGGCATTTTGCGGACCACAAAAAAAATAAGAGGAGAGTGAAACGTCAATATGGAAAAGAACAGAATTCGTCCCATGAAAAGCGGAAAAAGCTCACGAATGAGTTATTCCAGACAAAAAGAAGTTCTTCAGATGCCGAACCTGATTGAAGTGCAGAAGGATTCTTATGATTGGTTCCTTAAGTCAGGATTGAAGGAAGTATTTGAAGATATTTCCCCAATTACAGATTATAGCGGTAAATTAAGCCTGGAGCTTGTTGATTTCACACTGTGTGAAGATGATGTGAAATACAGCATTGATGAGTGCAGAGATCGTGATGCAACTTATGCAGCACCGCTGAAAGTCAGAGTAAGACTTCATAATAAAGAGACGGATGAGATTAACGAGCATGAGATCTTTATGGGAGATCTGCCGCTGATGACACGTACTGGTACATTTGTAATTAATGGTGCGGAGCGTGTAATCGTAAGTCAGCTGGTACGTTCCCCTGGTATTTATTATGCAATTGCACATGATAAGCTGGGTAAAAAGCTTTATTCCTCTACTGTCATTCCGAACCGTGGTGCATGGCTGGAGTATGAGACAGATTCCAATGACGTTTTTTATGTTAGAGTAGATAGAACAAGAAAGGTGCCGATCACAGTACTTATTCGTGCTCTTGGAATCGGTACAAATCCGGAGATCATTGAACTCTTTGGTGAAGAACCGAAGATTATGGCAAGTTTTGAGAAAGATGCTGCAACAAACTATCAGGAAGGACTTCTTGAATTATATAAGAAGATCCGTCCGGGTGAGCCGCTTGCCGTTGACAGTGCAGAAAGTTTGATCACAAGTATGTTCTTCGACCCAAGACGTTATGATCTGGCGAAAGTAGGACGTTATAAATTCAATAAAAAGCTTCTTCTCAAGAACCGTATTTCAGGACATGTTCTTGCGGAGGATGCAGTAAGCCCGATTACAGGCGAGGTAATCGCTGAGGCTGGAACAAAGGTGACAAGAGAAATTGCAGATCGAATCCAGAACGGAGCTGTTCCGTATGTATGGATCGACAGACCGGAAGAAGAGAGAAATGTCAAAGTTCTTTCTAATATGATGGTAGATCTGAAGGAAGTTGTTGACATTGATCCGGAAGAGGTCGGTGTAACAGAACTTGTTTACTATCCGGTACTTGCAAATCTCCTTGAGGAAACAGCAGGAGATATCGATGAGCTGAAAGCGGCTATCAAGAGAGATATCCATGATCTGATTCCGAAGCATATTACAAAAGAAGATATCATGGCTTCTATTAACTACAATATGCATCTGGAGTATGGTCTGGGTAATGATGACGATATCGACCACTTGGGTAACAGACGTATCCGTGCGGTAGGAGAACTTCTTCAGAACCAGTACAGAATCGGTCTGTCCAGAATGGAAAGAGTCGTAAGAGAGAGAATGACAACTCAGGATCTGGAAGGAATTTCACCACAGTCCCTGATCAACATAAAGCCAGTAACTGCAGCGGTAAAAGAATTCTTCGGATCTTCTCAGCTGTCACAGTTCATGGATCAGAACAACCCGCTTGGTGAGCTGACTCACAAGAGACGTCTGTCTGCCTTAGGACCTGGTGGTCTTTCAAGAGACCGTGCCGGATTCGAGGTTCGAGATGTACATTATTCCCACTATGGAAGAATGTGTCCTATCGAGACGCCTGAGGGACCTAACATCGGTCTGATCAACTCACTGGCAAGTTATGCAAGAATTAACGAGTATGGATTTATTGAAGCTCCATATCGTAAGATTGACCACTCCGATCCGGAGAATCCGCGTGTAACAGACGAAGTTGTTTATATGACAGCGGATGAAGAGGATAACTATCATGTAGCACAGGCCAACGAGACACTGGATGAGGAAGGACATTTTGTTCATAAGAACGTATCCGGTCGTTACCGTGAAGAGACTCAGGCTTATGAGAGAAAAGCATTTGACTATATGGACGTATCTCCTAAGATGGTATTCTCTGTTGCTACAGCTTTGATTCCATTCCTTCAGAATGACGATGCTAACCGTGCGCTGATGGGATCCAACATGCAGCGTCAGGCAGTACCGCTTCTTATGACAGAGGCACCGGTAGTCGGAACAGGTATGGAAGAAAAAGCGGCTGTTGACTCAGGAGTATGTGTAGTCGCTGAGGAAGCAGGAGTTGTTGAGCGTTCAACATCAGCAGAAATCCAGATCCGCCAGGATGATGGAAAACTGAAAAAATATAAACTTACAAAATTCCTTCGAAGCAACCAGAGCAACTGCTACAATCAAAGAGCAATTGTATTCAAGGGTGACAGAGTGGAGAAAGGCGATGTGATCGCTGACGGTCCGTCTACATCTAATGGTGAGCTTGCATTAGGAAAGAACCCGCTGATCGGATTCATGACCTGGGAAGGTTACAACTACGAGGATGCGGTTCTCTTAAGTGAGAGACTTGTTCAGGATGATGTATATACATCTATCCATATTGAGGAATATGAGGCAGAAGCCCGTGACACCAAGCTTGGACCAGAGGAAATCACTCGTGATATCCCGGGTGTCGGTGATGATGCGCTTAAGAATCTGGATGACAGAGGAATTATCCGCGTCGGTGCTGAGGTCCGTGCCGGAGATATTCTTGTTGGTAAAGTTACTCCTAAGGGAGAGACAGAGCTGACAGCCGAGGAGAGACTGCTTCGTGCAATCTTCGGTGAGAAAGCACGTGAGGTCAGAGATACATCTCTGAAAGTACCTCATGGTGAGTATGGTATCGTAGTAGATGCCAAGGTATTTACAAGAAGCAACGGCGACGAGATGTCACCGGGAGTGAACCAGTCTGTTCGTATCTATATCGCTCAGAAGAGAAAAATCTCTGTTGGTGATAAGATGGCCGGACGTCATGGTAACAAGGGTGTCGTTTCCCGTGTACTTCCAGTAGAAGATATGCCGTTCCTGCCAAATGGACGTCCGCTTGATATCGTGCTGAACCCACTGGGTGTGCCTTCACGTATGAATATCGGACAGGTCCTTGAGATTCACCTGTCTCTGGCAGCAAAAGCACTTGGATTCAACATTTCTACACCTGTATTTGATGGTGCGAACGAGATAGATATTATGGATACTCTTGATCTGGCAAATGACTATGTCAACTTAAGCTGGGAAGAGTTTGAAAAGAAACATAAAGAAGAGCTGCTTCCGGAAGTTCTGGATTATCTGTATGAGAACAGAGATCACAGAAAACTCTGGAAAGGTGTTCCGATTTCACGAGATGGTAAAGTTCGTCTTCGTGACGGAAGAACAGGAGAGTATTTTGACAGTCCGGTAACAATCGGACACATGCATTATCTGAAACTGCATCACCTGGTTGATGATAAGATCCATGCACGTTCAACAGGTCCTTACTCACTGGTAACACAGCAGCCATTAGGTGGTAAAGCACAGTTTGGTGGACAGCGTTTTGGAGAGATGGAGGTATGGGCTCTTGAGGCTTATGGCGCATCTTACACATTGCAGGAGATCCTGACTGTGAAGTCTGACGATGTAATCGGTCGTGTGAAGACATACGAGGCGATCATCAAGGGCGAGAACATTCCGGAACCAGGTATTCCGGAGTCATTCAAAGTACTTCTGAAAGAGCTTCAGTCTCTCGGACTGGATGTTCGTGTACTTCGTGATGACAATACAGAGGTGGAGATTATGGAAACTTCCGATATGGGAGAGACCAGCTTCCGCTCACTGATCGAAGGAGATGGAAAATATCGTCGTGATGAGGAAGACTTCGGCAAACACGGTTATACAACTCAGGAGTTCCAGGGAGAGGAACTTGTAAATGAGGAACCGGAAGAGGACGAAGACGATTACGATTCAGATTATGGCGACGATAGTTTTGATGACTATGATGACATGTCAGATGATGAATAGAAAGGGGTGCCTGTATGCCAGAAAATAGTAAAGAACAATCATATCAGCCAATGACTTTTGATGCAATCAAAATCGGGTTGGCATCACCTGAAAAGATTCTGGAGTGGTCAAAAGGCGAGGTAACAAAGCCTGAGACTATTAACTATAGAACCTTAAAACCAGAGAGAGATGGTCTGTTCTGTGAAAGAATTTTTGGACCAAGCAAAGACTGGGAGTGTCACTGCGGTAAATACAAAAAAATCCGTTATAAAGGTGTTGTTTGTGACCGTTGTGGTGTAGAGGTTACTAAGGCAAGTGTACGTCGTGAACGTATGGGACATATTGCCCTGGCAGCCCCGGTATCTCATATCTGGTACTTTAAAGGAATCCCGAGCCGTATGGGATTGATCCTTGACTTGTCTCCAAGAACACTGGAGAAAGTATTATATTTTGCTTCTTATATCGTACTTGATAAAGGCGAGACAGACCTGCAGTATAAGCAGGTTCTGTCTGAGCAGGAGTATCAGGAAGCAAGAGAATCCTGGGGAAAAGGTTTCCGTGTTGGAATGGGAGCGGAATCTATCTTAGAGCTTCTTCAGGCAATCGACCTTGAAAAAGAATACGAAGATCTGACAGAAGGTCTCAAAGGCGCTACCGGACAGAAACGTGCAAGAATCGTAAAACGTCTGGAAGTTGTAGAAGCTTTCCGTGAGTCTGGAAACAAACCGGAATGGATGATCATGACAAATGTTCCGGTTATCCCGCCAGATCTTCGTCCAATGGTACAGCTTGATGGTGGACGTTTTGCAACCTCTGACCTGAATGATCTGTACAGAAGAATTATCAATAGAAATAACCGTCTGAAACGCCTTCTTGAGTTAGGCGCTCCAGATATTATCGTAAGAAATGAAAAGAGAATGCTTCAGGAAGCGGTAGATGCCCTGATCGACAACGGCCGTCGCGGACGTCCGGTAACAGGACCTGGAAACCGTGCACTGAAATCTCTGTCCGATATGCTGAAAGGTAAATCCGGACGTTTCCGTCAGAACCTGCTTGGTAAGCGTGTTGACTGCTCTGGACGTTCCGTTATCGTCGTAGGACCGGAACTTAAGATTTACCAGTGTGGTCTGCCGAAAGAGATGGCAATTGTGCTGTTCAAGCCATTTGTTATGAAAGAGCTTGTTCAGAACGGAACTGCACCCAACATTAAAAATGCTAAAAAGATGGTTGAGAGACTTCAGCCAGAGGTTTGGGACGTCC